>OCVV012853845.1_pt1 | contig 49282 bp, 45 predicted proteins | sample 1539721 | NCBI WGS metagenome assembly OCVV01 (sample SAMN02144230, study PRJEB22623) | gut metagenome | biome: sheep rumen | host: Ovis aries | place: New Zealand | reverse complement strand
ATTTCCCCTCGGCTAACAACGCATCGTGATTGTTCCGGCGCAATTGCGAGTGTCGTTCTAAGTAGTTCAGTTAGTGGGAAGTTTTAGTTAATTCTTGTTATCCTCCAGCGTAGCTAATCTGAGCTTCTTATATTCGCTGGGGGAATAATTTGTATATTTCTTGAATGTCCTGCAGAAAGAAGGCAGTGTGTTGAACCCTGTCTGGAATGCTATCTCCGTCACGGACATATCAGTCATCAGCAGATCTTCGGCTATACGCATTCTCTTCAGTGTCAGATAGTCGTGAAATGTGTAGCCGGTCTGAAGCTTGAAAAGCCGCAGGAAATGGTATTTGGAAAAACCGGTATATTCCGCTGCCTGTTCGGTGGAAATATCTTCGGAGTAATTGATATCTACATAACGCAACAGTGCATTTATTCGGTTAATAGACTGTGACAGATTGTGTGTTTCTTCTTTTACGGCATTTTCAGTGTGTCTGGCAAGCTCGGCAAATACCTGATACATTTTTATATATACAGTGGTTTCCCAGAAGTTGCTGCTTGTAAAGTATACGGTATTCATTTCCATCAGCAGCTTGTAGACGTTATCATATATATCCGGACAGGTCTCGCTGTTGCACAAAAATGCATTAAAAAGAAGAGGCTCTATGGTCTTATAATCCTGTGACTTAAAGAAATGGTTTAATTCCAGGAGGTATATGAACCTGATACCATACTGGGAATTGACAACCTCATGAAGAGTGTGGGGCGGTATGATTATAATATCTCCCTCATTAAGCTGATAGACCTCGTTGTTTACGTGATATACGTAATTATTCTTTATGCAGAGGCACATTTCAAATGCGCCATGAGAATGGATATCGTATCCGTCAGTCTGGTTGTTGTACCATATCCTTATGTGGGTTGACAGGGTATAATATACCAGTTCCTTGCTGTTCCTGACGGTCCTGGAGAAAGCAGAGTCAGCATCATCAGGCTGCCTGTACTGCTCCGGTATTACGGTTTTGTTTTTTTCTGTCATAAATCCCCCCCGGTAAAAATGAAAATAACTATATACCGCTCACATCCTCACACCGATATTCACTCAGCCTTATCTTTAGACTGTCCCTCAATTTTCTCATAGAAGGAAACAAGGAACATCGAACATATATAGGCAAAAAGCGCTGTGAGTATCAGTCCCCACAGATACCAGGTGTAAAGCCTGGCCTTTAAATTAAAATAATAAAGAACAAAGGGCAGCGCCCAGATAAAAAACATCTTGAACCAGGCTCCCAGATGGGAAAGCGCCAGCAGAAGTGAATTGAATATGATCCTTGCGGTGGTGTTATCGTATCTTGCCAAAAGCGGGAACTGAAGGGGAAATGCAAAAGCAAAAAGGAAGAATTCCGCACCTACCAGTATGAAAAGGAATTTTGAAAGGCTGTCCTCGTGCGTGATCACATAGTAATACTCGCCGGCCATAAGAGCGATATATAAAAGGTCAAGCAGCCAGATCGCCGTTCCCTGCTTGAAATTTGCCTTAAAAGCTTTAATGTATTCTTTTGCAATGGGCCCCTCTTCGTTTCGGACCATTTTATTTGTAACGGTATACAGGGCGGTAAAGGCGGTTCCTATCGTAAAGACGGGAAAGCAGGAAACCGTGAAAAAAATATTCAGGACGAAAAGGTCGCCTAAACAGTCAAACATTTTCTTAAAGCGCTGGAGGGGAGTCAGAACTTTCGGCTCCTCCACAACGTCTTCAGACTTGTCCTTTTTTTCATTTTCTGCCATTTCAGTATCCCTGACCAGTTATTTTTCATAAAGTTATTGTAAACCATTATATTTTAATAATAACAATTTTTCAACAGCTCTCCCTTCGCGGGAAGAACTGATAAGGCGCACTAAAACACCGTCAGACAAGCCTACAGGGTGTGGGAAGTTTTAAGCAATAACTATGTTCGTTTACTTTAGTATAGACTCTGTGCTGTGGTATAATATAACACAGATGAATGATTGATGGGGCCGCATGCATTCAGCATGGATCCTCACTGAATTTCCGGGGGAGAATATGTCAGAAAAAAACAGAAAATCCGGACATGATGTCTTTATAAGCTATTCTTCAAAAAATAAAAATGTTGCGGATGCGATAGTGGCGGACCTTGAGAGTCATGGCATCCGCTGTTGGTATGCACCAAGGGGAATCATGCCGGGGCAGGAATGGGCCACGGCCATCAGCGAAGCAATGGCGGAGGCGAGTGTCTTTGTTCTTGTCTATACGGAAGAATCCAATAAATCAAAGCAGGTTATGAATGAAGTGGCTATGGCTTTCAAGCTTGAAAAGACGGTTGTGCCGTTTAAGCTGACTGATGACCTGATGAATCCTGAGCTGGAATACTATCTCAGCCGGGTGCACTGGCTGGACGCCCTGACTCCGCCGTTAACCGATGGTATCAAAGCCCTCAGGGAGCGTGTGGCAGTGATACTGCAGAAGACGGAGCCTGCTCCGATATCGGAAAGCGCATCAGAGGATATCGGTGAGGACATTGCGGAAATAGTAAAAAATGCAAAGACCGGAGACCGTGCCACCAGTGCACAGGAGCTTTACGAGCTTTTGCACACGGATGATGAGTATGAACCGGTAAGGGAAGGCAGCGGAAACAGGTCATTTATATTAATGGCGGCTGCTGCTGTTCTTCTGCTTGCAGTCTGTGCGGGGGGATTCTTTTTTATCAGAAATTACAATACAAAGAAGAACATAAGTCAGGGGGAGACCTTATTCTATTCGCAGTATCAGGGGACAGAGGACAATTCCGCATCGAGAAAGGCTTTTGAATCAGTGGCGGACAAAGGGAAAGCGGATGTCCTGTATTATCTGGGGAGCCTGAGTGAACGTGAGTATGATTTTGAAGCAGCCCGGAAGTACTATGAAGAAGGTGTGGAGCAGGGCAGTGCTCTTTCCTATGTCGGACTTGGGAGACTGTATTCGGAAGGAAAAGGCGTTGCAGTGGATTATGCACGTGCCAGAGAGCTGTGCGAAGAGGCAGAGGCAATGGGCTGCGTTGATGCAGAACTTATCCTGGGCAGAATGGTCCGTGGCGGTCAGGCGGGCTTCAATGCAGACGGGGTAATGGCAGTAGGATGTTTTGAGAAGGCAATGACAAGTGAGCGACGGGATGTAAGGGCGCTCAGTATGTATGAACTGGGAGCCGGATATCAGTACGGACTGGCCGGTATTGGCACGGATTATGATCTGGCACTGGAATGGTATGAACGTGCCAGAACGGAGTACCCGTATTATTCCGGAATGATAGACCGCAATATAGCGGGCATTTATACCGCTAAAATGGAAAAGGTGAGTGCTGATGATCATTACAGTGAGGCACTGAACTATTTCAAAGCGGCTGCTGAAGCTGGAAATGCAGATGCCATGCTGGGGGTCGCAAATGCATATCGTTTCGGAGAGGGCGTGGAATGTGACCTGCAGGAGGCGGCAGTCTGGTATGACAAGGCGGCCAATGCGGGCAATGCTGCAGGGATGATAGGATTGGCAGAGCTGTATCGGGACGGAAAAGGAGTAGAGCGTGATGCAGAGCTTTCCTACAGATGGTACTGCACAGCGGCAGACCGTGGGGATAGTGATGCAATGATCGCAATCGGCGACCTGTATGCAGGCGGGCTTTATGGCACAGACAGCAGGGAAAATCCGGATATCGCTTCTGCAAGAGCCTGGTATGAAAAAGCCGCTGCATCCGGAAACGGCAGAGCGTACAGGATGCTGGGAAGGACTTATGATGCGGATATGGCGGCGGCTGCCGGAGAGAATCCCGATCCCGAAAAGGCAATGTCTTACTATATGCAGGCCGTGGAAATGGGGGATGCCGGTGCCTGGAATGATATAGGGGATGCCTATGAATCCGGAAATACTCTAAGCGGTGCTGTTGATATCAATGAAGCGAAAGAGTGCTACGAGCGTGCCTCAACAGTGGGAGATGCTGAAGGAATGTCTAATCTTGCGGATCTTTACCTTTTAGGGAAACTGGGAGAAGCTGATCCTGAAACGGCGGTAGTGTGGTATCAGAAGGCAGCAAATGCGCAGAATCCCAATCCCCACTCAGAACTGTGCCTGGGAGTGGTATATGCGTCTGATCATCTCGGTAAGCCTAACTATGTGCAGGCTGAATACTGGTTTAACAGGGCAGCGGAGCACGGAGAGGTGTCAGCATATTATCTGATGGGGGGCTTTTACTGCGACGGAGTCTTCGGTGGTGCCGATTATGAGACTGCGGCCGCATATTTCCGGCAAGGGGCAGAGTCCGGGGATACGGACTGTATGCATTCCCTGGGCTACTTATATGAAAAAGGACTTTTAACGGACGGTGACAGCTGGCTGGAAGCAAGAGACTGGTACGAAAAGGCTTCACAGGCCGGGGATGTGGAGGCGCTGACAGATCTAGGGCGTATTTATTATGGAGACGGATATCTCCAGACTTCATTTAACTGTTGGAAGCAGGCGGCAGATGCGGGGAATGAAGATGCGATGGTTTATACGGGATGTGCGTACATTGCCGGTGAGGGAACCGCAGTAAATGAAATAGAGGCTTTCGGATGTTTTAAGGAGGCTGCAGATAAGGGAAATGCCTGTGGAATGAGGATGCTTTCATATTGTTATGAAAAGGGCATCGGCACGGATGAGGACATTGCGCAGGCTGAATACTGGCAAAAAGAAGCAGCAGGTGCAGGTTATGGGAAGGATGAGGCATACGAAGAACTGCGGGAGCATGTTGAGAAGTTTATTGAACAGTAAGTAACGTTTAACAGGGAAAAATACGGAGGTGTGCTTATGCCCAAGGGGAAAAGGCAAAAGATGAAACTCTATTATCTGGCAAAGATCATGCTGCAGAAGACTGATGATGAACATGGCCTGGGCATAATGCAGATAAAGAAGCTGCTTGAAGAATACGATATTACGGCAGACCGAAAATGCCTTTATGACGATATGGATGCGCTAAGGGAGATGGGGCTTGATATCATATGCGAACGTGAAGGCAGGGACTATTTCTATCATGTTGGCAGTAAGCATTTCGACATAGCAGAGCTTAAGCTGTTAGTGGATGCCATACAGTCGTCAAAATTCATCACAGCCAGGAAATCGGATGATCTTATTAAGAAGCTGACAGGGATGGCAAGCGAATACGAGGCAGAACAGCTTAAACGTCAGGTGACGGTCCGCGGCAGGGTAAAGAATATGAATGAGAGCATCTACTATTCCGTGGATGATGTACACCGTGCCATTGCGGAAAATCACAAGATAAAATTTGAATATATGAAATGGACCCCGGATAAGGAGCTGGTTAAGCGCCGGGATGAATCTTATGTGGTGAGCCCCTGGGCACTGACCTGGGATGATGAGAATTATTATCTCATAGCATATGATGAAGCTGCTGACATAATAAAGCATTTCAGGGTTGATAAGATCAAAAAAGTCAACGTACTGGACGAGCCCAGGGCCGGCAGGAGCAGATTCAGGGAGTTTGATCTTGCCAAATATGCCAAGATGAATTTTGGGATGTTCGGAGGCGAGACAGTTAATGTAAAGATAGCTTTTGCAGATGAGATGGCGGGAGTTTTTATTGACAGGTTTGGAAGAGAGATAACCATACGTCCATCAAAGACCAAAGGCTGGTCTGAGACAAGTGTTGATGTCTGCATGAGTGATCAGTTTTTAGGCTGGATATTTGCACTGGGGCCGAAGGTAAAAATCCTGGGGCCTAAAAATGTGGTAAAAGTATTCCGGTCTGAGCTGGAGGACAGACTGCAAATGTATGGAAAATAGGACAGACTGCAGATGTATGGAAAATGTTGACCTTTAGGTTTATGTAACTTATAATTGTGTAACAAGGGGGGAGATGAGCACAGTTTTATTCACGCTTGGATTTTGTGGCGTTGTGCTCATTTTTATTTTTCTGAAATTGTCAGTATTTTTCGACATAATACAAGTGGGGATGTATCGGAGTAATTAGGAGTAATTAGATGAAGCGCAGGGAAGCGATGGACAAAAAGAATGATCAGAGCATGGAAGACGTTATGAACGGTCTTAATGACAGGCTTAAGTTTTCCTGGGTTACCTATGTTCTCCTGTTTGTGCTGTATTTTGTTACGACGATTTTTCTTACTATCGTTTCCGATAACAACAGTACATTTAATGTCTTCGGTAATCCTATACCCCTAAGGACTCTTGCCGGAGTTTTTTCATCTCTTTCGAATATCTGTATAATTTTCTGGGTTCTGTTTTACAAAAAGACAGGTTTTATCACTTCGATGATAATACTTGGTATACAGTTCCCGCTTCTTTTAAGAAAAATATTTGTTTTGCATGTTTATTCAAGCATTCCGGGTGTCTTCACAAATATCTTTACCATAGTGGCTGCTATCATCATATATTATAATGATGTTCGCCTCAGTAAATATCAGCAGGGCATACGCAAACAGGCCGTAACGGACAGGCTTACGGGTCTGCCTAACAGATTTGCCTGCTATGAAATGATGGAGGAACTGACCAAGAAAAAGGAAGAATTTGCACTGGTAATGATAGACCTGAACAATTTCAGGGAAATAAATGACAGTATGGGATTCAATGTCGGTAACGAAGTATTGAAAGCGGTAGCAGAGCGGTGGCGCAAGCTTGCCAACTCATCTGAGACCGGCACCAGGGATATTGTGGCCAGGCAGAGCGGTGATGAGTTTATACTGGTTGTAAGAGAATATCTGGATGACAGTGATGTGCTTCAGACTATCAGGTGTTATGAAAGGGTGCTGGAGGAGAAGCTCACGATAGATGAATGTGACTACTATCTGGCTGCAAGCTTCGGATATGCGGAGTTTCCCCTGGATGCGGACAATGTGGAAACGCTGTTTACCTATGCCAATACGGCTATGTATGAGATAAAGAAGATCAACGGCAGCAACCACATAATGCATTTCACGAAGGAGCTTCTGAGGGAAGAACATACGCTTGAAATGGAGAGGAAGCTTCGTGCCGCATTGGAAAACAGTACCATATATTTTAACCTGCAGCCCCAGTATAATATGGACCATAAGCTTCGCGGCTTTGAAGCGCTGGCCCGTATGAGGGATGAGTCCGGACAGATTGTCAGCCCCGGTGAGTTCATACCTGTTGCTGAGAAGATCGGTATCATCGATAAAGTGGACAGTATGGTATTCGTGAAATCTGCAGAGCTTTTTGGAAGATTATTAAAAGAGACGGGGGCGGACATCACTCTGAGTCTTAACGCTTCCGTAAAGCATCTTATGAAGAGTGACTTTATGGATGAGCTTAAAGGGTTGCTGGATACCTATGAGATCCCTGCCGGAAATCTTGAGGTTGAGATCACGGAGTCGATAATGCTGGATTCGGCAGATAAGGCTCTTGCCTGCATAAACAGGATAAAGGAAATGGGTATAAAGATAGCAATAGATGATTTCGGAACGGGCTATTCCTCTCTTAGCTATCTCAGTAAAGTTCCTGCGGATCTGCTCAAGATAGACAAGTCCTTTATTGATGAGATGAACAAAAGCGATGCTTCGAAGAAATATGTTGCGGCTATCGTATCCATGGGGCAGATCATGAATATGGAAGTTATCTCTGAGGGCGTTGAAGATGATTCACAGATAGAGACTCTCCGGGAGATAGGCTGTGATTATATCCAGGGCTTCATATGGGGCAGACCTCTTCCCGCAGAAGAAGCGGAGAAGCTGGTGAAGGGACTGTAAGTCCTGTAAGATCAGTCCGTGGCGTCCACATCGGGTGTGATATTTAATTCATAGTCAGGGTAAAGCTCATGTACTTCTTTGGTGATGGTTTCCATCGCCATATCTTTCTTTACATCAAAGCTGAGTACCACATCAAACCGGACAGTCTTTTTTTCGGTGTCGGCGTAAAAACCGTGCATCTGAAGAGCCCACTCATGTGACATTACAAGCTCCTGTATGGAATTTCTCATGGAGGCTGCTACTTCATTCGTGGTATTGTAGGAGTAAACGCCTACGCCTGTGAGTATGACACCGGTTTCATGGTATACTTTTAACTGTACGCGTCTGGTGATCACATCCACCTTATCCACCGTCATGGTATCAGGGAGCTCTAAATGGACTGTGCCGTAGTTTTTGTTAGGACCGTAGTTGTAGATTATCAGATCAAAAGCACCCCGTACCTCAGGCTCTTCGTTCAGTATTTCCTTGATGCGCCTGCTTATATCAGCATCAGCGCGCTGTCCCAGTATATCGTCCAGAGTTTCCATCATTATCTCTGCACCGGCTTTTATGATAAAGATTGAAATGATGACTCCCACATAGGCTTCCAGTGAGATGCCCCATATGATAAAGATGACCGCAGAGGCTAAAACCGAAGCGGATATGATGGCATCAAAGGAGGCGTCGGCGCCCGAGGCTATAAGTGCTTTGGAATCCACCTTTTGTCCCTGCTTTTTTACAAAGGCACCCAGTATAAGCTTTACCACGATGGCAACGGACACGATCACGATGGAAGCGGTATTGTACTCGGCTGCTTCGGGATGCACGATCTTTACTACAGATTCATATAAAGATGTGATACCTGCGTAGCCGATGATGGCTGCGACTATAAGGGAGCTCAGGTATTCGATCCTGCCATGTCCGAAAGGATGTTTTTTATCGGGCTGCTTGTTTGCAAGCTTGGCACCAATGATGGTGACTACGGAGGATAAGGCGTCGGAGAGGTTATTTACCGCATCCAGGATGATGGCAATGGAATTGGTTATTAATCCTACCGTGGCTTTAAAAGAAGCCAGAAGGATATTGGTCAGAATTCCGATGATGCTGGTGCGTATTATTATTTTTTCTCTTTCGTTTGATGTATTGGACATATGTTTTCACTTTCTTATTATATTTACTAAAACTTCCTGCTTGTAATATACCACTAATACAAAAAATTATAAGGTGTATTATACAACAAAATAAAAAATTGCCGGTATCTGACAACAATTGTTTATCTGTTTTTTGTCGCAATATTTCTGTATAATTATTGAAGTGAAGCTTTTTACATATAGTTTGCGTATTAAGTCACCGTCAGGCAAGCTACCGGTGTGAGGAAGTTAGTGGTATACAACAAGTAGGAAGTTTTAATTATAGATTATTAAGTGAGGTTGGCATGAATATCACACAGATAAAATATGTACTGGAAATAGCATCATCTTCATCAATGAGGGAGGCGGCAACGAAGCTCTTTGTATCCCAGCCTGCGCTTTCCGCAAGTGTCAGTGAGCTGGAGGATGAGCTGGGAATACTCATATTCGAAAGGACCAATAAGGGTATATCACTTACCGATGAGGGCAGGGAGTTTGTAAGCTATGCCAAAAAGGCTGTGGGACAGTATGAGATACTTGAGGATAGATACCTGTCAAAGGATAGTGACAAGGAGAGATTTTCAGTATCCACGCAGCACTATAATTTTGCCATAAAAGCTTTTACTGATGTGATAAAGGCGTCTGACCCGGAAAGGTATGTTTTCTCCGTACACGAAACAAAGACCAGGGATGTGCTGGAAGATGTCAGGACTATGAAAAGTGAAGTGGGGATCATTTCTTTTTCAGGTGCCAGTGAGAGGGTCATAAAAAAGCTTTTCAGGGAATACCAGCTTGAGTTTACGCCGCTTATGCAGAGGGAGACTTATGCATATGTATGGAAGGATCATAAATTTGCCAAAAGAAAAAGTATTTCGATAGAGGAATTAAAAGATTATCCCTGCGTATCCTTTGACCAGACAGACGACAGCAATTTCTATCTGACGGAAGAGGCTATGGCGGATTATGATTTCCAGAAGATGATAAAGTCTGACGACCGTGCTACCACTATGGAGATAATAGCTGAGCTCCACGGATATTCCATTGGCTCGGGGATGCTTGCAAATGATAATGCCATACTTCAGGGAATGGTTTCCATTAAGCTTAAGGAAGAAGATCCGCTCATTATCGGATATATAATCAGAAAAGGAAGCCAGCTTTCCGTATATGGACAGGCGTATGTGGAAGAGCTGACGAAATATAAAGAATTATAATTATTGTGTAATGAAAATTTCCCACTTACAGTCTGTGGAAAGCAGAACGACGACTCGCATATACGGTGGGGAGTACTGCAGAAATGAATTGTGATAACTTCTGCTTATCACACACGATAAATTCTCAATAATTTTCAAATCTGTTTTCACTTGTTAAGATAATCCCAGAACGAAAGAGACACCCGATCATAAACAGAGGGTGATTACAGGAAAGGAGGTGCGGATGATGACAAATACAATAGTTACTAAGTGGATGGCTTGTATGTGTTGTCGAATGTTTAACTCCCGGGTGGATGAGATGGCCCGGATGAGCGGTGGATCCGCATATCCGGAGAAGATACGATGTTGAAACAGGTATCATGAAGTGTGCCAGCCGCCCGGGAGCTAAATGAAGCCCCGGTTTTTTTATCGGAAGATTAAACAATTCAGAAGAGATAAGGAGAATAAAAAAATGAGCGATTACAGATTTGAAACATTACAGTTACACGTTGGTCAGGAACAGGCAGATCCCACTACAGATTCGAGGGCAGTTCCCATTTATCAGACTACATCATATGTATTCCACAACAGCAAGCATGCGGCAGACAGATTCGGTCTTGCAGATGCGGGAAACATATACGGAAGACTTACCAACAGCACGCAGGATGTTCTTGAAAAGAGAGTTGCGGCTCTGGAAGGCGGAAGCGCAGCGCTTGCTGTAGCATCCGGAGCGGCTGCCATCTCATACACGATAGAAGCACTTGCGGCTAACGGCGGACATATCGTAGCACAGAAGACAATCTACGGCGGAAGCTTCAATCTTCTTGAGCATACGCTTCCTCAGTACAATATAGAGACAACATTTGTAGATGCACATAATCTTCAGGAGGTTGAAGGCGCAATTAAGGAAAATACAAGGGCAATCTACCTGGAGACACTTGGAAATCCCAACAGTGATATTCCTGATATCGATGCAATAGCTGAGATAGCACACAAGCATGGACTTCCTCTTGTGGTAGACAACACCTTCGGAACACCTTACCTTATCAGGCCTATCGAGCATGGTGCTGATATCGTGGTTCATTCCGCAACAAAGTTCCTTGGCGGACACGGAACCACACTAGGCGGTGTTATCGTAGAGGCAGGCAAGTTTAACTGGAAGGAAAGCGGAAAGTACAAGGGCATCGCAGATCCAAATCCCAGCTACCATGGAGTATCCTTCTATGATGTAGTCGGCCCGGCAGCATTTGTTACATATATAAGAGCTATTCTTCTCAGAGACACAGGAGCAACTCTTTCACCCTTCAATGCATTCCTCCTCTTGCAGGGTATTGAGACTCTGTCTCTGAGACTGGAAAGGCATGCAGAAAATACCAAAAAAGTGGTAGAATATCTTTCAAAGAATCCTAAGGTTGCAAAGGTAAACCATCCTTCGCTTGCTGACCACCCGGATCACGCACTGTATGAGAGATACTTCCCCAACGGCGGTGCATCGATATTCACTTTCGACATAAAGGGCGGACAGGAAGAAGCATGGAAGTTTATCGACAGCCTGGAGATCTTCTCACTGCTTGCAAATGTTGCTGATGTGAAGAGCCTTGTTATCCATCCTGCTACTACTACACACTCACAGCTTTCTGAGGAAGAACTGCTGGATCAGGGTATCAAACAGAGCACCATAAGACTTTCAATAGGTACAGAACACATTGACGACATCATTGCCGACCTTGAGAAGGGATTTGCAGCAATCTGATCCGGAAAGCCGGATAGAATAGCCTGAAAGGGCTGCATAACAGAATGAAGAATCAAAAGTATAACTGTCCGGGTGTTACAGACATCAGGACAGTTAGCTATGAAAAAAAGGAGGAAGGTATCAACTATGTCTAAGATTTACAAGGGAACATTAGGCCTGATAGGGAACACCCCGCTGGTTGAGGTGGTTAATATTGAGAAGGAGCTTGGGCTTGAAGCGACAATCTTAGTTAAGCTCGAATATTTCAATCCCGCAGGAAGTGTTAAGGATCGTATCGCAAAATCCATGATCGAAGATGCTGAGGAGAAGGGACTCTTAAAGGAAGGTTCAGTCATCATCGAGCCCACATCCGGAAATACCGGTATAGGACTTGCGGCTATAGCTGCATCAAAGGGATACCGTATCATCCTTACCATGCCTGAAACCATGAGTGTTGAACGCCGTAATATCCTTAAAGCCTACGGTGCAGAGATTGTCCTCACAGAGGGCTCAAAGGGAATGAAGGGCGCTATTGCAAAGGCTGAGGAGCTTTCTATGGAAATCCCGGACAGCTTCATACCCGGGCAGTTCGTAAATCCTGCAAATCCTGCGGTTCACAGAGCAACTACCGGACCGGAGATCTGGAACGATACAGACGGTAAGGTCGATATCTTCATCGCAGGCGTAGGTACAGGCGGAACAGTAACGGGAACCGGTGAATATCTTAAATCGCAGAATCCTGGTATTAAAGTAGTTGCACTGGAGCCGGAGGATTCACCTGTGCTTTCTGAGGGAAGGGCAGGTGCTCATAAGATCCAGGGAATAGGCGCAGGCTTCGTGCCGGATGTGCTTAATACAAAAGTTTATGATGAAGTCTTCAAGGCTGCCAATCAGGATGCGTTTGATACTGCCAAGCTTCTTGCAAGGAGGGAAGGTATTTCTGTGGGAATATCTTCAGGTGCTGCTCTTTTCGGAGCTATCCAGTTAGCTAAGAGGCCTGAAAACAAAGGAAAGACGATAGTTGCATTGCTTCCTGATAGTGGAGACAGATATTATTCAACACCGTTATTTACAGAATGATATGAACTATCAGAGCCCGGGGAAAGATTTCCCCGGGCTTTTTTTGTGAAATAAAAGGAGTTAGAGGAATATCATCGGGTCGTGATAATCATAATTTATCACAGAAGATAAGATATAGAGAATATCCAACTTATATGTCGGGTGATATGCTTATAACATGAAAACAATAGTTGCATTTGGAGATTCGAATACATGGGGGCTGGTACCTAAGTCTGAGCCTCACGAGAGATATCCTGAAGATGTCAGATGGACAGGTGTGCTGCAGGGCTTATTAAAAGATGCCCGTGTGGTGGAAGAGGGACTCTGTGGAAGGACGACGGTTTTTGAGGATGAACTGAGACCGGGGAGAAAAGGTCTGTCAATGCTTCCGGTCATACTTGAAAGCCAGTATCCGGTAGATGCCGTGATCATAATGCTTGGAACCAATGACTGCAAAAGCGTTTACGGCGCATCCGCACATACCATAGGCAAGGGAATGGAACTTTGCATTGATGAATTAAAGAAATATGTTCCCGCAGAAAAGATTCTTCTGGTATCACCGATATTTTTGGGGAATGATGTGTGGTGGCCGGATAAGGATCCGGAATTCGGACCGAGATCGGTTGAGGTAAGCAAAGAGCTGAAGGCGATATATGTTCGTATAGCAGAAGCTAAAGGCACTGCGTTTCTCGCTGCTTCGGATCATGCTTATGCAGATGATCTGGATAATGAGCATATGAATGAGAAAGGTCATGCAAGCTTTGCAAAGGCAGTCTATGAAAAGCTCGTAGAAATGAGAATAGCGTGACAGCCTCTTTCACGGTGTGGAAAGTTTTGATAGGTTATAAGTAAAAATTATCACAGGCGATAAGAAGTAACGATTTTTCGAAAATGCCTGCGGATGGTAATATTACCAATGTCAGATAAATTTTATAAAAGCAGGAAAAGGAAATGACTAAAGTATTGATGACAAAAATGAATAACACACAGTGTTGTTGCAGTAACATATTCCGGGCTGGATCGGCGGTCGGGATGTGGGAGAGTATTTCCTTGATTCCTGATAGAGAGCGATGTTAATGCAAGAACATTGTAACTTATGCCAGAAGCCCGGGAGTATATATCCCGGGTTTTTTTATAGATTATTATTAATTAAACGGAGGAAAAGAAAATGAGCTTAAAGATTGATTCGGTACTGATACACGGAGGCAGGGACGGAGATGAAACCACAGGTGCGGTAAATGTTCCCATATACCAGACATCCACATATAAGCAGGATGGTCTGGGAGAAACAAGGGGCTGGGAGTATTCCAGGACAGGAAATCCTACACGGGATGCTCTGGAAAAACTGATCGCAGACCTGGAGCAGGGGGAGTACGGATTTGCATTTGCATCAGGACTGGCAGCCATCAACACGGTACTTTCATTATTTAAGTCAGGCGATAAGCTGATCGTTTCAGATAATATTTACGGTGGCACGTTCAGAATACTTGATAATGTGTTTAAGAATTTCGGCATCACATATGAGATAGTGAATACTTCGGATGTTTCGCTTATAGAGAAGGCGATCGATGACAGCGTAAAAGCTGTATATGTTGAAAGCCCGGCGAATCCTCTGCTTACTGTCACGGATATTGCTGCTGTTGCGGAGGTCGCTCATAAATACAATAAGCTCTTAATAGTAGACAATACATTTCTGACACCCTATCTGCAGAGACCTCTTACACTCGGTGCGGATATAGTTATACACAGCGGTACAAAATATCTTGGCGGACACAGTGATACGGTATCAGGTCTTGCGGTTGTTAAGGATAAGGAACTTGCGGACAGGCTTTATTATCTTCAGAATGCCATAGGCGGAGTGCTCGCACCCTGGGACAGTTTCCTTGTGATACGTGGAATAAAGACTCTGGGCGTCAGGATGGACAGGCATGTTGCAAATGCAGGTAAGATCGCAGAGTGGCTTGAACAGAGCGGATATGTAAGTAAGGTATATTATCCGGGACTTAAGTCGGATCCCGGATATGAGGTTCAGAAAAAGCAGGCAGATGGAGCCGGTGCAATGATCTCGTTTGTACTGGATGAAAAGTATGATTATCGTAAATTTTTCAAATCACTTAAGCTGATAACCCTTGCGGAAAGCCTTGGCGGTGTGGAGTCGCTTGTCTGCCACCCTGCAAGCATGACACATGCTGCTATACCTGCGGATATCAGAAAGAAAGTCGGGATAGTTGATGAGCTTATACGTTTTTCTGTAGGAATAGAGGATGCTGACGATCTGATAGAGGATCTTAAGCAGGCGATAGAAGCATCTGCAAAGGAGGTGAAATGATCATGGATGTATATATGAGTGTTCATGAAATGATAGGTTCTACCCCGGTACTTAAGCTGAATCACCTGGGGATAAAAAAGGAAGTGAATCTGTATGCAAAGCTTGAGCTTATGAATCCTGCAGGAAGTGTGAAGGATCGTGTGGGAATGTATATGCTCGACGATGCTGAAAAAAGGGGACTGATAAAACCGGGTGGAACTATTGTGGAGGCCACTGCCGGCAATACCGGAATAGGCATAGCGATAGCTGCGTTAAACCGGGGATACAGGGTAATATTTACTGTTCCGGAAAAGTTTTCCATCGAGAAGCAGAAGATAATGAAAGCCCTTGGTGCGGAGATCATACATACCTCCAGAGAAGAGGGAATGCTTGGCGCAGAGAGAAGGGCTCAGGAGATACTTAAAGAAATCCCCGGCTCGATATCACTAGGGCAGTTTCATAATCCGGCAAATCCTAAGGCCCACTATGAGACTACGGGACCGGAGATATACAGGCAGCTTGACGGACAGATAGACTATCTCGTGGCAGGTGCAGGCAGCGGCGGCACATTTAGCGGAATAGTGAAGTATCTTAAGGAAAAGGATGAAAGTATAAAGGGTGTACTTGCGGATCCCTACGGTTCGATCATCGGTGGCGGCGAGCATGCAGACTATGATATAGAAGGTATTGGAAATGATTTTATAGCGGATACGATGGATGTGACGCTTATTGACAAGGTGATAAAGGTAACGGATACAGAGGCCTTTGAAACATCAAGAATCCTTGCGGCAAAGGAAGGAATCCTTGCCGGTTCATCATCAGGTGCTGCGCTCTCTGCAGCGATAAGGCTGGCAGACGAGATAGACCATGGAAACATAGTTGCGGTTCTTCCCGACAGAGGGGACAGATATCTGAGTAAGGGACTTTATGATTGATATTGGTAATCACTGTGAGGGAATAAGCTGGTCCTTTAGGACAGAATTCATCGCAGCAAACATGAAAAGGATATATACCGAAAGGTAAAGAAATGGTTGAAGAAAGAGAAAGCATAACCTCAAAACTGTGCTCTTTTGCAAGGGCGTGGCATACATATCATACAAGAGACATTATCTTTGATGACTATCTTGCTTTTGACATGATGGGTAAAGAAGAATATGAAAATATGTATGAGCTGATAAAGGAAGGTCTGAACGGTGACGGGCGCTTAAGCCGTGAAGACACGGAGAAAGTGATCGATGAATATTTTGCACCGATTCCGCTTTCAAGGATCCATTTCTGTGAAAGCAGACTGGCAGAATTTGCAGAAGGGAAGGATAAGATCCAGTATGTGATCTGCGGAGCTGGAGGAGATACTTTTGCATTCAGGAATGCGAATGACAATATAGAGATATTTGAGGTGGATCACCCTGATACGCAGAGATACAAGCTTGAGAGGATCAGGAAGTTAGGATGGCTGATGCGCCCTAACGTCCATTTTGTATCAGTGGACTTTGAAAAGGAAAAAATGCGTGAAAGACTTATTGAGTCCGGCTTTGATCCCAAGGTTCCTGCTTTTTTCAGTATCCTTGGAGTGACATATTATCTTTCACTGGATAATCTTAAGGAGGTCCTTGGACAGATAGCGAGTCTGTCCGGAGCATATAATGAAGTTGTATTTGATTATCCTTTTAAGAGCCATGGTTTTCCGGAAAGAGTTAAGAGACTGGAAATGATCACGGAATCATTGGGTGAGGTCATGTGCGGCGGTTTCCGCTCAGATGAGATCAGGTGTGTGCTCTGCGGATTGGGATACCGGATCAATATTTTTCTTCCACCGGAAGAGATACAGTCTCTGTATTTTGAGGGAAGGGAGGATAACCTGAGGGCATTTGAAAATGTGAGTCTGGTTTCAGCATATTTTGCGGGATATGGCAGCATCAAAGAGAAGGACGACATTAATACTATGACGCAGGCAGAATAAAGATAAGCGCTGCGGGAAGGTATGAGAATATGACAATACAGCAGTTGAATTACGTGATCAAAATTGCAGAAATGGGTTCGTTAAATAAGGCTTCTGAGATTCTCTATGTGGCGCAGCCGTCATTGACCACAGCAGTGCAGGAATTAGAGAAAGAGTTTGGGATATGTCTGTTTCACAGAAGCGGGAAAGGCGTGCGTCTTACGGCGGATGGAGAAGAGTTTATCCAGTATGCCAGAGGTATTGTGGAACAGTATGATGGGCTGATAGAGCTTTATGTGGGGGGATCCTATAAGAAAAAATTCGGAATCTCGACGCAGCATTACTCTTTTGCGGTAAAGAGTTTTGTAGAGATGGTAAAAAAATATGATACCGGAGAATACGAGTTTGCCATCAGGGAAACCAGGACACTTGAAGTCATTGAAGACGTATATACGGGAAAAAGTGAGATAGGTGTTCTGTATAAAAGTGATTTTAACCGTGCTGCTATTGAAAAGGTATTAAAGAGCAACCATCTGGAATTTACCGGACTGACGGAGTGTGACACATTTGTCTATCTTTGGAAGGGGCATCCCCTGGCAAAAAAGAAGAGCATCCGGTTTCCGGAATTATCAGAATATCCATGTCTTTCATTTGAGCAGGGAGGATCTGCATCGTTTTATTTTGCTGAAGAGATCCTGAGTACTGAAAAATATGCAAGGACGATAAAAGCAAACGACCGTGCAACTATGTTAAACCTGATGGTCGGTCTTTTGGGATATACGCTATGCTCGGGGATCATTTGCGAAGAGCTGAACGGCAGCGATTATGTGGCAGTTCCTTTTGTTCCCGAGCATGAAAAACAGAACAGCAAAATGGAGATCGGCTATATCACAAGAAAAAATGGGAGGCTTAGCAATCCGGCCACATTGTACATTGAAGAGCTTAAAAATTACCTCGGGGTATAGAACGAATCTATATACTGATATACGCAAGTGTTATTAGACGAATCAGGCCGGCTTAAATATACTTTAGAATATTATAGAGAACAGAGGATGAAAAAATGAGTGAGAGTTTAACCACAGTATTGGCACATGCCGGTGACGGCCAGGCAGAAAAAAAATACCGGGGATATGCATCGGTTCCTGAAGTGCAGCCGGTTTACATGACCAGCGTATTCGCTTTTGATGATGTGAAAAGTGTAGACGATATATACGAGGGTGAGTCTGAAGGTTATGTATATGCAAGAATGCATCACCCGAATAATGAGGCGGCGGCGGAGGCGCTGGCTTTTGCGGATAAGGCGGAAGCCGGGCTGGTATTTTCGTCAGGAATGGCTGCGATCATCTTAAGCATCCTGAGTGTTGTAAAAACCGGAGACCATATAGTTTCTTCACCGGTGCTCTACGGCGGTGTAAGGGATTATCTTGAAAATGAATTAAAACGCTTTGGTGTAGATGTGACATTTACTGATTTTGGAGATCCTGAAAATGTCAGGGCTGTAATAAGACCTAATACAAGAATCGTTTACACGGAAACCATCAGTAATCCGCTGATGCAGGTGGCGGATTATCCTGTTATAGCTGATATAGCACACGAAAACGGGGCATTGTTTTTCATAGATAATACATTTGCATCGCCTATAGTGGCAAATCCCGTAAAGTATGGCGCTGATCTTGTTTTATACAGTGCGACCAAATATCTGGGAGGGCACAGCGATCTGGTAGGCGGTGCGGCAACCGGTTCTGCCGGATTGATAAGCGGGATAAAAAAGAAACTGACATTGTACGGAGCTACACTCGGCGCTGCGGAAAGCTGGCTTCTGTCAAGGAGTCTCAGGACTCTTGATCTGAGGGTGACAAAGCAGTCAGAGAATGCACTGAAGATCGCGCAGTTCCTTGAAAAGCATGATGCAGTGGAAAAAGTATATTATCCGGGACTTGAGTCTGCGCCGGAGCATGCACTTGCAGAAAAGCTTTTTAATAATGGTTTGTATGGAGGTATGCTGAGTGCTGACATAAAAGGAGGCGAGGCTGCGGCGGTAAAGGTTGTTAATAACCTTGGTTTTATAAAATATGTTCCGAGTCTTGCAGGTACTGCCACATCCGTGTCATACCCTGCGAAAACATCGCACAGGGCATACAGCAGGGAAGAACTGGAAAAGGCCGGAATATCTTTGGGGCAGCTCCGGTTCTCGGCAGGAATCGAAGATGCCGATGATATCATAAACCAGCTTGAAAGTGCATTGGGGAGTCTGTAAATGAAAGAACTGACATCTACTGAAAAAGCCGCATTAAAAAGGAAACTTAAAAGAGAAGCCGTGGGTCTCGGTGTTAATATAGTGGGTTTCGCCAATGTGGAGCGCTGGGAGAAATACGGCCTGACAACGGAGGAATTCTATCCCCATACCATATGGCCGTGGGCAAAGACTGTGATGGTAATGGGAGTGCAGATCTATCCGTCCATGCTGGAGACAACGCCGTCTGTTGTTTACTCAGAATTGTACAACACCACAAACCGTATGCTTGATGAGATTGCATACAGGATAGCAAATAAGCTCAATACCTATGGTTACAGGGCGCATTTCTTCCCAAGAGATTGCTATGGTGATATTTCTGTGCTTGTGAAAAAACCCGAAGTTGCATTTTCACATGTGATAGCAGGTTATTATGCGGGACTCGGAACGATAGGAATGAACCATACTCTTTTAACGGAGGAGTACGGTCCCAGAGTCCGTCTGGTAAGCGTGATCACTGATGCGGAAATAACTCCTGACAGGATGCTCAAGAAAGATATCTGTGTCGGATGTAAACAGTGTGTGAAGAACTGTCCGGTGAAGGCGTTTTCTGTGGAAAACGGCCAGAAAGTTGCGACGATGGATAAGCATAAGTGTGCTAAGTATCACAGTGAGCTGAAAGGGAAATTTAAGTATCCATGTGGAAGATGCACGGCTGTCTGCCCTATCGGAGCCGATAAGAAAAAATATGGTAGCAGAAGCGTAAGTCCGGAAGGAATAGAGCATATAAGGTCATTTGGATCAAATTAGTGATGGGTCGGATATCATGTCTTCTCATCAGTCAGATTTGATATCCATATGCCCTTCTTAAATATGGCAAATCCGATCGCTGTTTTGATAAAGTCCATGCACTGGATGGCGATGTATATTCCGAATATATTCAGTCCGGTATAGTGTGCAAGGATATATGCACAGCTTGCACAGGCCACCCATGAGAAGACGGAATCAAACAGGAAAGTGATAAGAGTCTTCCCGCCGGCACGCAGGGTAAAATATAATGCGTTAAGGAATCCCTGGAGAGGGAAGAATAACGCGGTGATACGGATGAACCACTTTGCCATGTTTTTTGCGGAATCCGTAGTGTCATAGAATTCCGGAAAGCTTGCGGAAAATATAAAGAGTATGACCGTAAGTATTCCGCATATAATTGCAGTGAACCACATAAGCATAACGGAATTTTCCTTTGCCCGTTTGAAATCCTTTGCACCGAGTATCTGTCCTATCACGATACCGACCGCATTACCCATTGCAATGAATGCGACATTTAAGAGATTGCAGAGTGCATTGGATATGTTAAGACCGGCAAGCACATCAAGCCCGCGTACGGAATAGCACTGCGTCATAAAGGCAATCGACCCTGCCCAGAGAAATTCATTGAGCATGATCGGTATGCCTTTTTTTACTATAGGCATTACACTGATGTTTTTGATCCTGAGGGTCCTGTATATCCCTTTCAGGAAAAAGTGTTTTTCCCTGGCGATATGGGCCCATATGATCAGTACGACAAATTCAACTATCCTTGCAATCACTGTGGCCCATGCCGCACCGGCAACACCGAGCTTTGGGAAACCGAAATTACCGTATATCAGCAGATAATTGAAAACAACATCAGCTGCAACGGATATTATTCCTGCTATCATAGGCTTGAAGCTTTCGTCAGTCTCCCTTAAGCTGGTGGCATAGACCTGGGTGATGGCAATGAAGGGAATGCTCACAAGCATGATGCGGAGATACTCTTTGGCAAGCTTAACCGTAAGGGTGACATCAATGTCCTCAGACTGGCCCTGCATATACAGCCCTATAAAAAAGTTGTTAAACAGTAAAAATATCAGTGCACCGATAAGGCCTACGATCAGACTTTCCCAAAGTTTTAATCTGAAAACATCCTGGACGCCCTTTATGTTTCCTTTTCCGTAGTACTGTGCACCGAAGATGCCGGGACCGCTGAGGGCGCCGAACAGTGCGAGCCAGAAAACAAACATAAGCTGTCCCGAAACCGACACAGCTACTATGGCTTCCGTTCCCTGGCTTCCCACCATAAGATTATCCACAAGCCCTACAGCGTTGGAGATACCATTCTGGATCATGATGGGGATGGCAAGGACTATTGTCTTTTTGAGTAAGTTTTTATCTATCTTGAGCATAACGCACTAATTATACATAGTTTTGTATGCTTCATCAAATCTCTGTGGGAATTGCATATATAGTGGCAGATTATTGAAAAAAATATTGACAATGTTTTTTTCACCCTGTACAATTCAAAGCAACTGAATAAAACAAACCTGTGAAGCGGAAGAAAAAGCATTTTATCGCCGGAATAATAATTCCAAGCGAGTCCGGGATGGTGAGAGCCGGATGGTATGAGGGGTGCGTGAGATCGTGAATCATGAAGTTCGAAAGATTTCTTATATGGGCCGCTGAGGGCATGGGGAAAGAGTGATCGAGTATCCGTGACGTGGGGCATACGTTAGTTGCCGGGGATATGATGGTATCTCGCAAGGGCACGGTATCAGACCGTGAATCAAGGTGGCACCGCGGATAGAGAATTAATATTCGTCCTTGACAGAAGCATATTTCTGTCAGGGATTTTTTGTTTGTGCGATAAAGCCGTCAAGTGTCTGGCCATGCTTGCATGGTCAGACGCCTGACACACGGATGACCGAATGGACGCCGTGCTTGCACGAGCGGACAGTTGGACATATGTGTGTCAGATGTCGGCTGTGCTTGTCAGAGCAGACATTTGACGGCCAACGCATCATCCGGCAGGGTTTCCCTGCCGGATGCCGGAAAAGAACCTGGGCAGAGCAGCAGAAACTGTCAACAAAGTGAGTTATTTTACAAGGAGGAAACAGCAATGATCAAGGAAGCAATCGTAAAAATCGTAAACAAAGAGGATTTAAGCTATGATGAGGCTTACGCCGTGATGAATGAGATCATGAGCGGTGAGACTTCACCCACACAGAATGCGGCGTTCCTGTCCGCACTTTCCACGAAGAGTGCAAGGGCGGAGACCACTGATGAGATAGCAGGCTGTGCTGCAGCGATGCGCGACCATGCTACAAAGGTGGATACGGGAATGGATGTACTTGAGATCGTGGGCACCGGTGGGGACAATGCAGGGAGCTTCAACATTTCAACCACAACGGCAATCATTGCTGCGGCAGCAGGCATCAAAGTGGCAAAGCACGGTAACCGCGCGGCGTCATCGCTCTGCGGAACAGCTGACTGCTTAGAGGCCCTTGGCGTAAACATCGACCAGAGCCCTGAGCTTTGCGTAAAGCTTTTACAGGAAGCGGGGATGTGCTTCTTCTTTGCACAGAAGTACCACACATCAATGAAATATGTGGGTGCTATCAGAAAGGAACTGGGCTTCAGGACAGTGTTCAATATCCTTGGACCGCTTACAAATCCCGCATCTCCTTCAATGCAGCTCCTGGGTGTATATGATGAGTATCTTGTGGAGCCCCTTGCACAGGTTCTCGTAAGCCTGGGCATCAAGCGCGGCATGGTGGTATACGGAATGGACAAGCTGGATGAGATCTCACTTTCAGCTCCTACGAAGATCTGCGAGATCAAGGACGGATGGTTTAAGACAAGCATTATCAAGCCTGAGGACTTCGGATTCGAGAGATGCGACAAGAGCGACCTTAAGGGTGGCGCACCTGCGGAAAATGCACAGATCACCAGGGATATCTTAAGCGGCGCAAAGGGGCACAAGAGGAATGCGGTGCTCATGAACGCCGGCGCTGCCCTTTACATCGGCGGCAAGGCGGACAGCATTAAGGACGGCGTGGCAAAGGCTGCGGAGATAATCGATTCCGGCAAGGCAACGGAGACACTGGAGAAGATCATTGCGGTAAGTAATGGAAAATGAGTGGGAAGCTTAATATTGGGAGAGAAAAAATCATGACCATACTTGATGAAATAGCTGCATATGCGAGGGAAAGGGTAAAGGCTGCAAAAGAGATAAGGCCGCTTTCAGATATAATGGAAGAGGCGTATAAAATGCCCAAGGGTGAGCTGGTTTTTAAGCAGGCTCTGCTTAAGGATGACATTTCCTTCATTTGCGAGTGCAAAAAGGCTTCACCGTCAAAGGGCGTGATCGCTGAGGATTTTCCTTACCTGCAGATTGCATGCGATTATGAAAAGGCCGGAGCGGATGCAATATCTGTCCTTACAGAGCCTAAGTGGTTTCTGGGGAAAGATGAGTATCTTAAGGAGATCGCTTCTAAGGTAAATATACCTGTGCTCCGCAAGGATTTCACTGTTGATGAGTACATGATATACGAAGCAAAGCTCCTGGGTGCATCGGCGGTTCTCCTGATAGTAGCGATACTTTCCGATGAGGAGCTGAAAAGGTACTCGGCTATATGCGATGAGCTGGGACTTTCAGCGCTGGTGGAGTGCCATGATGAGAGCGAGATTGAAAAAGCGCTTAATGCAGGTGCGGGGATCATCGGCGTAAATAACCGTAACCTAAAGGATTTCTCGGTGGATATAAGCCTTGGCAAGAAGCTCAGGAAATGCGTGCCGGATGGCGTGGCCTACGTATCCGAAAGCGGAGTAAAGGAAAAGGAAGATATAGAGCTGCTGCGTGAGATTGGCGCGGACGCCGTACTTGTGGGAGAGACACTTATGCGTGCTGCGGATAAGAAGGAAAAGCTTGAATATCTGCGTGGTAATGCGGGATAATATTAAACTTAAAATGCAGAGAACGGTCAGACCTGTGACCATGGGGTATATTGTTATATAAAAAATGCCACATGTGTGATGAAACAGGGAAGACCGTATATTAAAGGAAGGAGCAACCATGAGCGAAAACAAAAAAGGACGTTTCGGCGTGCACGGCGGTCAGTACATCCCCGAGACACTGATGAATGCTGTGATCGAACTGGAGGAGGCCTATGAAAGGATAGGTAAGTCCCCGGAATTTAAGAAGGAGCTGTCGGAGCTTTTCAATGATTATGCCGGCAGACCATCCAGGTTATATTTTGCCAAAAAGATGACAGAGGACCTGGGAGGCGCAAAGATATATCTTAAGCGTGAGGACTTAAACCACACCGGTGCTCACAAGATAAACAACGTGTTAGGCCAGGCGCTTCTTGCTAAGAAAATGGGCAAGACCAGGCTCATAGCTGAGACCGGTGCAGGTCAGCACGGCGTGGCAACAGCTACGGCAGCTGCACTTATGGGAATGGAATGTGTGGTATTCATGGGTGAAGAGGATACAAAGCGCCAGGCACTGAACGTATACCGGATGAGGCTCTTAGGCTCGGAAGTTGTTCCGGTTAAGACCGGTACAGCCACTCTTAAGGATGCCGTGTCCGAAGCAATGCGCGAATGGACCAGAAGGATAGACGACACCCACTACTGTCTCGGATCCGTAATGGGACCTCATCCTTTCCCTACCATAGTAAGGGATTTCCAGGCTGTCATTTCGGAAGAGATAAAGACACAGATAATGGAGAAGGAGGGAAGGCTTCCTGATGCAGTGCTTGCCTGTGTAGGCGGCGGCTCCAATGCCATCGGAACTTTCTACCATTTCATAGAGGATAAGGATGTGCGGCTTATAGGCTGCGAGGCAGCAGGCAGAGGTGTGGATACTTTCGAGACTGCAGCAACTATAGCAACAGGCCGCGAGGGTATATTCCACGGAATGAAGTCATATTTCTGCCAGGATGAGTTCGGACAGATCGCGCCGGTTTATTCCATATCCGCAGGCCTTGATTATCCCGGCATCGGACCGGAGCATGCATATCTCCACGATACGGGGCGTGCCGAGTATGTGGCGATCACAGACGAGGAGGCGGTACAGGCATTTGAATACCTGGCAAAGACTGAGGGCATAATCCCTGCCATTGAATCGGCACACGCGATCGCCCATGCGAGAAAGATCGCGCCGCAGATGGGAAAGGATCAGATAATAGTAGTGACAGTTTCAGGAAGAGGAGATAAGGACTGTGCTGCCATCGCAAGATACAGAGGCGAGGAGGGAATCCATGAGTAAGATAAGTAAAGCATTTGAAAACGGCAAGGCATTCATACCTTTCATAACCTGCGGTGATCCGGACCTTGAGACCACGAAGAAATGTGTGCTTGAAATGGTGAAGGCCGGTGCAGATCTCGTGGAGCTGGGAATCCCTTTTTCGGATCCCACGGCAGAAGGTCCTGTCATACAGGAAGCAAATGAGAGAGCACTTAAAGCAGGCACTACTACGGATAAGATATTTGAGTTCGTAAAGGACCTGCGCAAAGAGACGGATGTACCGATGGTATTTATGACTTATGCGAACGTGGTATTTTCATATGGCTCGGAAAAATTTATGAAAAACTGCAAGGAGACCGGGATCGACGGTGTGATCCTTCCGGATCTGCCATATGAAGAAAAAGACGAATTTCTTCCTGTGTGCCATGAGTATGGTATCGACCTGATCTCACTTATCGCACCCACATCCAGGGACAGGATCGCAATGATCGCAAAAGAGGCGGAAGGCTTTATCTATCTGGTATCGAGCCTCGGTGTTACGGGCATGAGAAACGAGATCACGACAGACCTTGATTCCATAGTAAAGCTCATCCGTGAGAATTCAAGCGTGCCCTGTGCCATCGGGTTCGGCATATCAAAGCCTGAGCAGGCTGCAAAGATGGCGGCAATCTCAGACGGAGCCATCGTGGGCTCGGCTATAATCAAGCTGATAAATGAGGATAAGGATACCGCGCCTGAGCGTGTGGGTGAGTATGTGAAGCAGATGAAGTCTGCGGTTATCCCACGATTCCGTTTTGGTTAAGGAAGTATAAATAGTTACATGTGTTCATACAGAGAGGATTGCTATCATGAAGATTCTACCGGAAATCGATAAGGTAAAGGAGTATTCGGCAGATGGCCGCTACAAGGTCATGCCTGTATATACGGAACTGCTGTCGGACTTTATCACGCCAATTGAGACTCTTAAGGTGCTGAAAAATGTTTCAAAGCACTGCTATATGCTTGAGTCTGCCGGTGCTGACATGCGCTGGGGACGTTATACGTTTTTGGGGTATGACCCGAAGCTTTCCATTACATGTACAGACGGAGACCTTAAGATCGGGGATGTTCATATTAAGACCGATAACCCGTCCGAGCAGATCCGTCAGGTGCTTGCAGAGTACAGGAGTCCGGCAGTGGACGGGCTTCCTTCATTTACAGGCGGATTCGTGGGATATTTTTCATTCGACTATCTGCGCTACAGTGAGCCGGAAGCAGGCGGAGAAGTGCAGGATACGGAAGGCTTCAATGACGTGGACCTGATGCTTTTTGACAAGGTCATCGCCTTTGATAATGCAAAGCAGAAGATCATCCTCATAGCGAATATGAAGCTTGAGGAAGGAGAGGCCGGATATAATAAGGCTGCGCTCGAGCTTAAGAATCTGGCAGAACTTATAAAGCATGGGGATAAGATTAAAGAAAAGCCCGGCAATATGAAGAGCGACATCACTCCTTTGTTTAATAAGGAAGAGTTCTGTGAGATGGTAGAACGTGGCAAGAGCCACATAAAAGAAGGTGACATCTTCCAGATAGTGCTTTCCAACAGGCTGAGCATAGATTACGAGGGAAGCCTGCTGAATACCTACAGGATGCTGCGGACGGTGAACCCTTCTCCGTATATGTTCTATTTTTCCGGTACTGACATGGAAGTGGCGGGGGCATCGCCGGAGACTCTGGTAAAGCTTGAAAACGGCGTGGTGCACACTTTCCCGCTGGCCGGCACAAGGCCGAGGGGGAAGAATGAGGTTCAGGATAAGCAGCTTGAAAAGGAGCTGCTTGCGGATGAGAAAGAACTGGCAGAACACAACATGCTGGTAGACCTGGGCAGGAATGACCTGGGCAAGATAAGCAGGTTCGGAACTGTGGAAGTGGAAAAGCTCAGATGTATCGAGAGGTTTTCTCATGTGATGCACATCGGTTCAACGGTCAGGGGCGAGATCAGGGAAGATAAGGATGCGCTGGATGCTATCGAGGCAGTGCTTCCGGCAGGAACACTTTCCGGTGCGCCGAAGATAAGGGCCTGCCAGCTTATCGGTGAGCTTGAAAACAATAAGCGTGGCATATATGGCGGTGCTATCGGATACATTGACCTTACCGGAAATATGGACACCTGCATAGCTATCCGCATCGTATATAAAAAGAACGGAAAGGCTTTCGTAAGGAGCGGCGCAGGGATCGTGACAGACTCCGATCCGGAGAAGGAGTTCGAGGAATGTATGAATAAGGCCATGGCTTCACTTACGGCATTAAGGTTAGCACAGGAAGTGGAGGAATAAATATAATTTCAGTTGCTGATCATTCGTAGTGGATTGCATAGAAGGACAAAATGCGTTTAGCTAAGGGATAGCAGAGGAGAAAAAATGATATTACTCATAGATAACTACGACAGCTTTTCATATAACCTGTACCAGTACCTGGGGGAGCTGAAGGCTGATATAAAAGTGATACGTAATGATGAAATGAGCGTTGAGGAGATCAGGGCACTTAATCCGGATAAGATCGTGATCTCGCCGGGACCGGGGCGTCCTGAGGATGCTGGTATCATCATCGAAGCGGTAAAGGAGCTGGGCAAGGATATTCCCATTCTGGGTGTCTGCCTGGGACATCAGGCCATTTGTGCTGCCTTCGGGGCTAAGATAACCTATGCCTCAAGGCTTATGCACGGCAAGCAGTCACTGACTGACCTGGATACTGCGCAGCCGATTTTTAAGGATTGCCCTGAGAAAACTCCGGTGGCCAGGTATCATTCTCTCGTGGCTGATGAAAGCACCCTGCCGTCAGAGCTGAAGGTCATAGCAAGGGCTGATGACGGTGAAGTCATGGCAGTAAGGCACGAGAAATATCCTATATACGGCCTGCAGTTCCATCCGGAATCCATACTGACGCCTGAGGGAAAGAAGATGCTGGGGAACTTCTTATCGTGCTGAAAAACGCGTAATAATACCTGTATCATACTTGTATCATTAAGGGCGTGAGGTTTGACAATAATGCACGTGTGATGTAAAATAAAAGTGCTACCGATAGACGGTTAGCCTGGTTATATTTTATTCAAAAATAACCGCGGACTGGGCGGTTATTTTTGTGTTCTGCCATGATTGTAGCCAATCGTATAGCCAATTGCAAAGCAGGTCATGGCAAATGCCAATACTGCAATCAAACTTTCTATAGTCAGCATGTTCACGCCCTCCTTTCCTGGATTTCCGTATGAACAAAGTGTTCAAGCGGATCTTTGTCCGGAGGGACACAGTGCCCTCCGGAGAGGGCTAACCGCCTACCGTGTATGGTAGCACCAATAAGTATTATAACAGATTTTTCACAAAAGAACAAGTGTTCGATTCGACTGTTTTCTGACAAGTTGGCAGTTACTATATAAAAATGGTAAAATACACAAGTTAGATTTTATCATTTAAGTTAATTCACCCCCGGGATGGTCAGGCCATGTGGTATGTGATGTGGGTGCGAGCCCGTCATGAAGAAGAGATCATAAGACAGTGCAAAAAGCTCCTTGATGACGACGAGGATGTGTTTGTTATGTATGTGGAAAAGCTCCGCCGCACCGGCAAAGAGTGGACCGCCCACAGGGAGCTGGCCTTTAAAAACTACATTTTTGCCGATGTTAAGGATGTGGATGATTTCAGGGTCAGGATCAGGAAGATCCCGGATCTGACAAAAATCCTGCAGGTGGGCACAGAGATAGTCCCAATCTATCCGGAAGAAGAGGAGTTCTTAAAGAGCATCGGCGGCAAAGACCATGTCATCAGGCCCTCCAGAGGCCATTATGAAGGTGAAAGAGTAATGGTTACGGAAGGCCCGTTGAAAGGGCATGAGTCCGTTATCAAGTGGGTGGACAGACGGCAGCGCCTTGTGGGCATCGAGATACAGCTTATGAACCGTACAGTGGAGGTTAAGCTGGGAGCGGAGTTTGTGAAGACGGCCGAGTGAAAGCTAACTTCGGTAATGTCAAGCTGTTACCTGTGATTCAGGATTTCCGTTGAAAGAATTCTAATAAAAGAAATTTTGATGAAGAAATTTTGATGCAAAATCTTCGAAACGTATCTTTTGCAGATGGGGATCTGACAGGTTTTTATGACTTGCTGCCACAAGTGAAGGGTATGCAATTGAAAATATCCCGGAATAGGGGAAAACAAAAGATAAAGAGAGGCAATTTATCAATGGAAGAAAACACTAATATCAATCCTGCAGCACAGGAATCCACCGCGGAGCTTAAGAAGGAGCGGGCGGAAGAGGCGACCCACAGACAGAATGTGGAGGAGTACAATAAGCAGGCAGCTCTGATAGAGAAGAAACAGCTGAAATACCAGAAACTTTCTTTTTTGATGTCGATGCTTAGTGCAGTATTTACCGGCGGGATGCTTATAGTAGTTGTAGGATTCGTAATGTATGCGGTTCCGAAGATCAATACCATCTATGACAGCACCATGGTGTCACTTAAAAATCTGGAGCAGCTGACCACTGAACTGAATGAAGCAGACCTGGGCGGTACTGTGGAAAATCTCAATAATCTCACGATTCAGGCTACAAGCGACCTGTCTTCAAGCATGGAGCGTCTGAACTCCGTAGATCTGGAGACCCTCAATGAGGCTATAGTGAATTTAAATGCTACGGTAGAGCCCCTGGCGAGATTTTTTGGGAAGTAATAGATGAATATTCTGATCGTTCACAATAAATATCAGATCCCCGGTGGGGAAGACGTGGTGGTGGAAAATGAAGCTGCCATGCTTAAGAAACACGGTCATAGAGTGGTTCTGTACATCAGGAACAATTCAGAACTGTCGGAAGGCAGCAAGCTGAAAAAAGGCCTTATGTATATGGAGAGTTTTTTTTCTGTGCGGGTTTACAGGGATATATGCCGTCTGATCCGGAGGAAAAAAATCGATGTGGTCCATGTACACAATACGGTTCACCGTATCAGCCCTTCGGTTTTTTATGCGGCTGTGCATATGGGAGTGCCGGTGGTGCAGACTCTGCACAATTTCCGTATGATATGTCCAGGTGCAACTCTGTATAGGGATGGTCATATATGTGAGGAGTGCTTAAGCGGTTCGTATGCATGTAGACACTATGCGGCTGGTAGTTGCCTGTGTGGGGAAAACTCTGATTCTTTGGAACATAGCTATTGCCATTGCGGATGTGGAAAAGCCAACATGAAGTCTGTCAGGAAAGCGTCAGTTCGAAACTGCAGGATGCATACCGGATACTGCTATCTCCCTGCAATACAGCACGCCTGCTATCGTGGCAGCAGATTGCAGACTGCAGCAGTAGTCCTAAGCTTGGAACTTCAGAAAATATCCGGCATATGGGGGAAGGTACATTATATATGTCTTACGGATTTCAATAAGGAAAAACTGCAGAGTCTCAATAGCGGAAGTAAAAGGACTCTGATTCCTTCGTCACATATTCATGTCAAACCGAATTTTACGCCGGATATGCTTAAGTCTTATAATTACAGTATATCGATGAGAAATCGGAATTCCCATGACAATGATATTACAGTGGAGAATCCGAGTTCTTCTGTCAGCAGAGTTTCGGTTGATAAACTCTCCACAGATACCAACGGTAGTCATGCAGAGCTTTCAGATGCTAAACTGGATGAGCTTCTCTGCTCGATAGGACTGTCCAAAGATACAAAGTACTACCTCTCTCTCGGACGTCTTGAACATATAAAGGGCACTCACACCATCGTAAAAGCTTTTGCGCACAACGGAAAGACTCTTGTAATGGCAGGCACCGGCGAGCAGGAGGAAGCAATACGTAAATACTTGGAAAAACATCACATCACAAACATCCACCTTGCAGGACAGCTTCCCCATGCGGATGCGATGAAGCTTCTCTCAAAAGCAGAAGCTCTTGTCATCTGTCCTCAGCTGTATGAAACTTTTGGACTGAATGTGATCGAGGCGTATTCTTTCGGCATCCCCGTTATATCTAACAATATCGGAAATGTGGCATCCCTCGTAGTGGATGGTGTAACAGGCGCAAAGGGAAAAAACAGTGTCAGCGGTCTGTGTGAGGCAGTTGACAAATTTGAAAATTCGGATCGCCAGGAACTTTCTGCCAATGCTAATAGGCAGTATGAGGAAAAGTACAGCGAAGAAAAGAACTATGAGATTTTGATGGCAATTTACGGAAATTGTCTTCCATAGGAAAAAGGTTTTCTTTGTGCAGATACTATGTAAGTGATAAAATAGAAAGGCAGTATGTAAATTTAATAATAAAAGGAGGCGGAAATCATGAAATTTTACAGATGTGAGCATTGCGGAAATATAATAACAAAACTTAATGACAGCGGAGTGCCTGTTGTATGCTGCGGTGAGCCTATGAAGGAGCTGGTGCCGGGGGCAACTGACGGTGCATTCGAGAAACATGTACCTGCAGTAACGGTTGAGGGCAGCACTGTAAAGGTACAGGTAGGCGAGGTAGAGCATCCCATGGTAGAGGCTCATTACATACAGTTCATTGCTCTGGAGACAAAGAACGGCTGCCAGGTTAAGTACCTCAAGCCGGAGGAGAAGCCTGTGGCTGAGTTCATATTGGCTGAGGGCGACAGTGTGGTGGCAGTGTATGAGTACTGCAACCTGCATGGACTGTGGGTAAAAGAAATATAACGATTAAAGCAGACTTCGGATAAAAGCGTTACAAAAGCGAAAGCGGACTCTGAGTAAAAGCAAAATAAAAATGAAAGCAAATTTCCGGTAAAAAGGGTCAGAGCAAAAGGGGGATTCATAATATGGATAACAAAGCGATGTACAAGCTGTCATACGGGCTATTCGTACTGACGGCAAAAGTGGGAGAAAAGGAAAACGGATGCATTACCAATACGGCGGTGCAGGTAGCGTCGGAGCCCAATACCATTTCATTTGCAGTGAATAAGGCAAATTACACTCATGACATGGTGATGCAGACAAAGAAGTGCAACATATCCGTTATAAGTGAAGGGGCGGATTTTGATCTTTTTAAGCATTTTGGCTTCCAATCCGGAAGGGACGTGGACAAGTTTGCGGACTTTAAGGACTGCCGCTATGCGGAGAATGGTATTCCCTATATAACAAAGGGTACTAACGCTTATTTCTCAATAGAGATAACACAGACCGTGGATCTCGGTTCCCATACACTGTTCATAGGCGTACCTGTAGCCATGGAAGTACTGGCAGATACCGCTTCAGCAACGTATGCTTATTATCAGAGCAATATCAAGCCGAAGCCTGAAAAGGTGGGCGAAACAAAAGATGGTCAGACGATATGGCGCTGCAGGATATGCGGATATGAATATGTGGGTGAGGAGCTCCCGGATGATTTCATATGCCCGATCTGTAAGCACCCGAAGGCTGATTTCGAGAAGATAGTAAAATGATGAAATATTTGAAGGTGAAGGAAATATTGGCGAATGGAGACTTGCTATGTTAAATAATAAGACAATACTTGTAACCGGAGGAACGGGATCTTTTGGACATCATTTTGTGGATTATGTGCTTGCGCATTATAAGCCAAAGAAGATAATCATTTATTCACGTGACGAATATAAGCAGTTCGTGATGCAGAACCGGTATAAGGAACACAGCAAGGTGTTGAGGTTTTTTATTGGTGACGTGAGGGATGAGGGACGTCTTAAGATGGCTATGAAGGGGTGCGATTATGTGATACATGCCGCGGCTCTGAAACAGGTGCCTGCTTGTGAATACAATCCTAACGAGGCGATCAAGACTAATATCAATGGCGCAATGAATGTGATAAATGCATCCCTTGAAACAGGAGTTGAAAAGGTAGTGGCATTAAGCACTGACAAAGCTGTCAACCCGATAAATCTATACGGTGGCACGAAGCTGGTTTCGGACAAGTTGTTTTGTGCAGCTAATGCCTATGGCGGAGAGGACGGGACGAGGTTTTCTGTGGTCAGATACGGAAATGTAGCCGGCAGCAGGGGCAGCGTCATTCCCTTCTTCCAGAATCTGATCGATCAGGGTGAAACGGAGCTTCCTATTACTGACTTCCGAATGACCCGCTTCTGGATAAGCCTTGAACAGGGTGTTGAGCTGGTGATCAAGGCATTGGAGGAATCAAAGGGCGGCGAGACTTTTATCAGCAAGATTCCCAGTTTTAAAATTACGGATTTGGCCGAAGCAATGCTTCCGGGCTGTGTGAAGAAGGAAGTGGGCATCCGTGAGGGCGAGAAGCTTCATGAGATAATGGTAACCCGTGAAGATTCTCTGCATACCTATGAATATGAGAAGCATTTCATAATATATCCACATTACAACTGGTGGAGAGATCGTGATATGATTCCCGGAGGAAAGCTGGTTGATCAGGAATTCGAGTACAGCTCCGGCACGAATACGGAATGGCTGTCAGTGGAGGATCTCAAGGAAAAGCTTAAGACAGATTTGGACGAGCATTGAAAAATATAAATTCAAACAACTACTCCCGTAATCGGTCAGCGGTTTCGGGAGTATCTTTATTATTCATTTTTGTGCCGTAATTTGTTACAATTATATGCTAGTATGATTACATATAAGTGAGCTGATACAAAATTATCGGAGACGAATATCTGTTGGTTACAATGGAGCTGATTGATCGATTCTAAGCGCTTTTTTGGAGATTATCCGGTGGAGAATAATATGGATAATCCATATATTGAGGCTGAAATCAGCGATATCGTAAAGAACGGTCGTTTTCTGGTGATCGGCGGCACCGGTACCATAGGAAGTTCCATTTGTAGAGAGCTTTTCGCAAGTGATCCCAAGGTGCTACATGTAGTGGATATCAGCGAGAACAATATGGTGGAGCTGGTGGAGCTTTTCAATAAAATGTTGCTGGAGTTTAACCACAAAGAAACAGGGAATTTTTTGGACGACAGGATGTAGATCATGTTTTTTTCACTGTTATATGATCTTATAGTAAGACCTATAGAATATCTTATAGAAGTTTTTTTCTGGCTTATGTATGGGATATTGGATAATGTTCCGCTGACTCTTATTTCTGTCAGCATACTTGTAAGCTTTCTTGTGTTGCCATTGTATCTCAGGGCAGATGCCATTCAGGAAGAGGAACAGAAAAAACAAAAGCAGATGGAAGGCTGGATAAAACATATCCGTAAGAATTTTGTTGGCGATGAGAGATACATGCTGCTGACATCCTACTATAAAGAAATGAATTATCGTCCGCTGTTTGCCCTGCGCAGCATGCTGCCGCTTCTGCTTCAAGTTCCTTTTTTTATGGCAGCATACAGATATCTTTCACATCTTGAGCTGTTAAATGACAGCAGTTTCGGTGCCATCTTAAGTCTTGGGGCACCGGATGCACTACTAAACATAGGCGCTTTTCATGTAAATTTGCTTCCAATCCTCATGACCGTTATAAATTGCATATCAGGCCTTGTATATACGGAAAATGGACAGCATAAACAAAGAATTCAGATATTTGCTTTTGCAACTGTATTCCTTGTGCTTCTTTATGAAAGCCCTTCCGGTCTTGTTCTGTACTGGACTATGAACAATGTTTTTTCTTTGTTAAAGAATATCACCCAGAAGCATGTGAAGCAGCCGGGATTTATGCTTACTGTTTTGGCGGCGGGTTTTGCGGCTCTCATACCTGTTTGGATTGCGGTATCGGGACGGTGGTCAGACATCTGGCATGGTCGCGATTACGAAACAATGTTACTGTACCTGATGGTAATAATGGCGCTCTGTATGCCGCTAGTGAAACACTTTGGTTGGCTGGATTTTGTAATAAAGAAGCTGCCAGGGGAAAAGGTGGATATAAAAACATGGCTTATATGTGCGGCTGCGCTTACTGTATTTGTAGGGATGTATATCCCAATTTCTGTGGTATATTCGTCTCCGGGAGATTTTGTTAATCTTTATCATTATATTTCTCCTTTGCACTACGTAGGCACTACTTTCTGCGTGTCCATTGGTGTCTTTGTGCTATGGGGAGGCGTAATTTGGGCGGTGGCCTCAGAAAAGGCGAGAACATATTATGTCTTTTTCCTATTTGCGGTATTGTTCGGAGCTCTGCTGGACTTTATGTGTTTCAGAGCGGACGTGGGGACACTGAGCAAGGAACTTCTGCTTGGCCTGGAGCCGGATTACAGCCGTCAGGTCCGTGTACTGAATATGCTCCTGCTTATTGCCATAGGGGTTGTCTGTTGGCTTATTTGGTTGAAAAGCATAAAGACAATGAGGATGATAGTCATGATAGTGCTACTAGCTATGACGGCTGTGTCGGGATATCAGCTTGTAAGTGCGGGAAGTGAACTGAAGTCAATAAGGGCTGATGATGATTGGATGGATGAGGATATCTATATACGGCTGAGCACAGAGAAACAGAACGTAGTCGTTATCATGATGGACCGTATGATGGCGGTATACCTGCCGTATATCCTGCAGGACAGGCCGGAACTTACCGCGCAGTTTGACGGATGTGTCTTTTACCCAAATACCATATCTACGGGACTTTGTACGAATTACGGTTCACCGGGCTTGTATGGCGGTTATGATTATACGACGAGTGCCATCAATGCCAGGAGCAATCTGTCACTGATGGAGAAGCATAACGAAGCTCTGAGCATTCTGCCGAGGCAGTTTAGTGAGAGTGGTTACCGTGTTTCCGTGTGGGATCCGCCATATGCCAATTACCGTATCCCTTCTGATCTTTCGTATTTTAATCAGTATCCGGAAATCAATGCGCTGCATATGGAGGGCCGGATACAGATGCCCTTTGGACAGGAAAAATATAAGGAGCAGGTAGAAAGGAACTTTTTCTTCTATAGTATATTTAAGGTCATGCCTACATTATGGCAGGATGAAGTATATGATGACGGAAGCTACATGTCTGTGGAGCAGGTGGCAGACAATCAGGCGTTTTTGGATGCTTATGCAGTGCTGGATTCACTGCCGGAGTTGACAGTGACTGATGCTTATGCCGAAGGTTTCTTTCTAATCGCTGATAATAATACTACCCACGAACCGAGGGAGCTCCAGCTGCCGGATTATGAAGTGATTGAAAATGTCGACAATTCGGCATTTCCGGACATTTCCGCTGACAAGGTCTGCAATGGGATCACACTTCACTTTAACGGTAAAGGAGTCTTTGGGATTGAGCAATATCACGCTGATGTTGCGGCGATGATGGCATTGGGAAGGTGGTTTGATGATCTCAGAGCTAAAGGTGTATATGATAATACACGTATAATAATCGCATCGGATCACGGCGCGCCTGCAGGACAGTTCGACGGGCTGAAGATTCATGGCGTGGATACCATGACATGCAATGCCTTTCTGATGGTTAAGGATTTTGATGCGGAAGGATTTACAGTGGATAATAGTTTCATGACAAACTGTGATACTCCGGCTCTTGCCCTTGAAGGGCTTGTTGATAATCCTGTGAATCCGTATACAGGAAATCCAATAAATATGGAAGGAAAAAAAGACGGTGTGGATATACTGTGGGGATCGGAAGGTGTGATTTTCAATAATAATGGAAATACTTTTCTTCCGGAGAACCCGGACTGGTTCCATGTTTCTGGGGATATTTATGATGAGGAAAGCTGGGAAGGCCCGTTTGAGAAGGGGGAGTAATTGGAGAAACTCTCCAATAGGATGTTGCCAGAATTCTACCACGAAGAAACCGGCAAATTCATAGATAGCAGGATGTAGAATGATCAGGGCGATGATATATCTACAATACGCATTCGTACCCCTGTCAGATGTTTGTTTTGGGAAAGCAGATATTCTAATGAGTATGGTATATTGCTCAGTGCAAATGCTTTTTGTTCATAGTTTCCGTCCGGAACGATTTCATAAACCAATGGATATGTTCGTTCTATAGCTTCATAAGTCTGCAGTTCTGAAGAAAACATTTCCGGATACTGTTTATACGTAGCTAAATAATTATCAGTATAAGCAAAATATTTATATCCTGCATCTTCCTCCCGAATACAAGCGGCTCCGTCTGAGTATACGCTAAAATGATCCAGCAGTTCTTCACCATACCATGGTGAAAGTGTTGTATATATCTGAGATATCGTGTTATATGAATTAATCCCCATTTCGTCTAAGTCTGCCATAGCATATATACGGCAGTCCTTGAGTGAAAGATACTTTCCTTCTGCCAGTCCTGAAAGAACACTGTTGAGTATAGTTAAAAACATAATTGCATAACCGGTCAGCAGCAAAACCATTTTCTTTTCTTTAACATATTCCACTGTGTATGATAATCCAATTGCTGTCATTATATAGTAGTACGGAAAAATCGGCAGAGTCCAACGAACCAAAGTGACCGGAAGAACAGCCATACATAATGCGAATACAGGCGCTATACAAAACACATAACATGATTCTTTTCGTTTGGAAAATACAGTAATTATACCTATAGCAAATGGAAATACAGATAAATAACCGGCATCCTTAATTGCCGTGGCAAAATAAAACAACACATTTCCCGGATAACCCCGATCCCTGGCGAATGCATAACTGACCTGAGTTTCTTCTGTAAAATATCTCACAACTGAAGGAAAATCAGTAAGTAGATTCGGCATAATGATTGTTATTGTCAGCAAATATATTCCTGCGGAAAGTATGCCATACCAAAAAATTTTAGAATAACTATGATTTTTTATTGCACGGTATATTACCATGAATGCAATCATAATACATAGAATTCCTGCTGGATATTTTATCATTGTTCCTATTCCGGAAAGAATCGCGCATATGACCAAATCTCGTAGTCGCCCTTTTTCTATGTAGTACATAAAAAACAGACCAAAAAGAAGAAAAATACAGGTAAGTGGGACATCCGGTGTGATATATCCCGAGTGCTGGATTAAAATTGGAGAAAAAGTCATAAATAATGCGGAGATTATTTGTATCGGACGTTTCCTTATTTTCATTGATTCAGCGAGATGACCGGAAAAAATAAATGAAATAGGTACCATAAAAATTCCAAAAATAGAAATGCAAAAGCGGCTTATCAAATAGATTGCGACCGAATGGATATCAAATACAGCATTAGGGTTGCTGCCCCAAAGGATATGTGAAGAAATGTTTAATACAAGAGCTATTAGTTTAATTTCTACCTGATCCGGTCTCATGTATTGAGTACAAATATATGTTTTCTTCTCAATCAGCTTTAATGCCGGAAACAAAATAAACTGCTCATCAATATGAAACGCTAGGGGTGTTCCCCAATAACAAGCTATTACACGTAAAACTGTCGCTATTATCATCATCAATAATACTATTACAAGCCAGATGTGTTTTTTTGCTATTTCTGCCACTTTATTCATCTTAAATCCTCTATACTATCGTAAATCAGAAATCTTCACATTCTTTTCTGATAACCGGGATTAATTATATCAGAGACATTGGTGGCTGTCACGGCTAAGGAAATGCTGCAGAATGAGAACGGCGGGGTTTTTTATCGTGATTGCTGTAGTATGTTGCGAGGGGGGGCAGATTGTGATAAAATCATCGTTATTGAGCGGAAAAATGTATATTGTATTATGGCTGACACCGGAACACAATATGCACTGTGATCATGGAGGAAAAAATGATCCCTATTAACGAACTTGCAAGAGGATACAGACTTTATAAAGAAGAATACGACAGGAAAGCCATAGAGGTGCTGGAAAGTGGCTGGTACGTTCTCGGTAAGGAAGTAGATGCCTTTGAAAAGGAATATTCGGAGAAGCTTGGCGAGGATGTTTATACTGCGGGGGTGGATAACGGTCTCAATGCGATCCGTCTCGGATTGTATGCGGCAGGCATAGGCCCCGGGGATGAAGTGATCGTACAGGCTAACGGATATATAGCAACAATGCTTGGTATCACCCAGAATGGGGCGACTCCCGTATTTTGTGAGTCTGACAGTTACCACAATATGGATCCTGACAGGATAGAGGAGCATATCACAGACAAGACCAAGGCTATTCTCGTCACGCATCTTTACGGGATGGCGACCCGTATGGAAAAGATCATGGAAATCTGTGAGAAACACGGCCTCATGCTTTTTGAAGACTGTGCCCAGGGGCATTTTTCTTCTTACAAGGGAAGATATACGGGACTTTTCGGCAAGGCTTCGTTCTTCAGTTTTTATCCTACCAAAAATCTTGGCTGCTTCGGCGATGGTGGAGCGGTAGTTTCCCACGATAAGGATTTCATTACGAGGATCAAGACTCTGAGAAATTACGGAAGCGACAGAAGATATCATAATGTGGAGCTTGGCTTCAATGCAAGGCTTGATGAGATGCAGGCAGGACTTTTAAGAGTCCGTTTAAGCCACTGGGACACCTATGTCGGCAACAGGAAGAAGATCGCTGAACGCTACCTGAAAGGTATCACCAATCCTCTCATTACTCTTCCGAAGATCCCCGAGGGAACCGACCCCGTATGGTATCTGTTCGTTATCAATGTAGATGATCAGGCCGGCTTCAGAGAATATATGACAGGTAAGGGAATACAGACAGATGTGTCCTTCCCCATGCCACCCTATATGCAGCCTGCTCTGGAATACCTCGGACTTGGCAGGGGAAGTAATCCTTATGCAGAACATGATTGCGATACAGTAGTATCACTTCCTATGATGGACTATATGGATGATTCAGAGATAGATGAAGTAATTGCAGCGGTTAATGAATATAAAGGATAAGATTATGAGCATAGACAGAAAAAGATGCCATTTTGTAAATATTCCGGAGCACGTGGAAGCAGACGGAAGGCTTGTTGTTGTGGAAGAAAACACGGATGTGATACCTTTTGATATCAAAAGGATATTCTGGGTCCGGGATGTGCTGCCCGGTGCATCCAGAGGAGATCATGCTACCAAGAAGACACATCTGATACTTATACCCGTAACAGGGAGCTGTGACGTCGTAGTGCATGACGGAACAGAGGAGGAAACCTTCCATATGGATGATCCCACAAAGGGGCTTTACCTTGATGCCATGCTCTGGAGAGCTATGAGGAATTTCAAAGACGGATGCATAATGGAAGCGCTCTGTGACCGTCCCTATGCTCCGGGGGATGAGACCTATGATGACTTTGATGAATTCCTGAAAGCGCTGGGGAATTAAGTATGGTAAGGATAGGGATTATAGGCTGTTCCAATATAGCATATACAAGATTTGTCCCTGCGGCAAAGCGTGTTAAAGATGTACAGCTTGTATGCGCAGCAGAGGAATACGATAAGAGTAAGCTAAAAAAATTCTGTGAAGACTGTGGTGTTGCTCCGGAAGAAAGCTTCGAAGCCCTGATCGCAAGAGATGATATAGATGCGGTTTATGTTCCCCAGCCCCCCGCCCTTCACTACAAATGGGCAAAGAAGGCTCTGGAAGCCGGCAAGCATGTACTTGTGGAAAAGCCTGCCACCGTTTCTTTTGATCTGACTTCGGATCTTGTGGAGACTGCAAAGAAAAGTTGCCGTGCACTTCATGAGAATTATATGTTCGTATATCACTCACAGATAGCAGCCATAAGAAAGCTTGTGGAAGAGGGACGTATCGGCGATGTGAAGATGTATAAGATGTCCTTCGGGTTTCCCATGCGTCAGGCTAACGATTTCAGATATGATAAGGCCCTGGGAGGCGGAGCTCTTCTTGATGCAGGCGGCTATGCCGTTAAGCTCAGCTGCGTCCTGCTGGGAGATACCGTAAAGGTGGACAGTGCGAGGCTTACAGGTCTTTCCGGATATGAAGTCGATATGTACGGAAGCTTTACCATAGCGGATGAAAAAGGCACTACGGTTCAGGCGTCCTTTGGAATGGATTTAGGTTACCAGTGCAGGCTCGAGATATGGGGCTCAACGGGGACATTGACAGCAAACCGTATCTTTACTGCCGGTGACGGAGTGGAACCGGAGGTTGATATAATGACGAATGCCGGGACAGATCATATTGTTCTTCCGGCGGACAGCCATTTTGAGAGATCGATAGAACATTTCATCGAAGAGATAAATGATACATCCGCCAGAGAGAAGATGTATGAAGAGATGCTTCTCCAGGCAAGGGTGATGGATGAAGTAAAAAAAGCTGCTGAAAGTAATCTGTAGGCGGAGCTGAAGATATGGATATCACTTATGAGATAATAAGATCCTGGAAAGATACTGACGGAAACGTCAACAGTATGCAGGATATAATGAACTGGATAGAAGAAAGAAAGAAGAACCTTCATGTCAATATTGAGAAGGTTGATTTTTCTTATAACGGTTTCTGGTATTATGACGAGAACACCGGTTACATCAGGAATGAAAATAATTCTTTCTTCCAGTTAGCGGGTTATCAGGAAATCGAGAATGACCGCATCATTGGCGAGCAGCCTCTCATCATACAAAATGAGATAGGTTATCTTGGTATTATCTGCAAGATGATAGACGGTGAGCTTAATTTCCTTATGCAGGCCAAGATCGAGCCGGGCAATGTGAATGTGATCCAGCTCTCGCCCACGATCCAGGCTACGAAAAGCAATTTTACCAGACAGCATGGCGGACAGTCACCGGATTATCTTAATTATTTTATAAATTCTTCCAGGACAAGGATACTTGCCGATCAGATACAGTCGGAACAGGCTTCACGTTTCTATAAGAAGAGAAACAGGAATATAATCATCCTTATAGAGGAAGATGTTCCTGTTCTTGACAGTCACAGATGGATGACTCTCGGTCAGATCAAGGAATGCATGAAGATGGATAACCTTGTGAATATGGATACGAGAACAGTCATCTCCTGTCTGCCTTTCGATCTGACGGATATATCCATGAAGGAAGCGGGGAAACTGTTTAATGACGAGGCTCTTTTCGGATCGATCTTTTGCGAGCCTGATAAAGACGCAGAGAGAAGGATATTCAATGCTTTAAATGACCGAAAGATGTTTAGACGTGATAAGTCGAGACTTCTTCCTCTTCGCAGTTTAAAGGGATGGAAGATGACGGATAAAGAGATCGTCTGCAGAACACCCTATGATTTTAAAGTCATATACTGTCGTATAGAGATTGAAGGAAGAGAAGTTAATTACTGGGAGCAGCCTCTGTTTGAAGCCTGCGGTATCTCTGTTATAGGAACTTTCTCATGCGTGTCGGGGGGAGTCAGAAAGTATCTCGTAAGAGTAAGCGAAGAGATGGGATGCTTTGATACGGCAGAGCTTGGTCCTCTGGTTCAGCTTGGGCCTACTGCAGATAGGAAGTCTATGACAGAGCTTGAAAAGCTCTTTATGGATAAGCTTGAGAAGGCCGATGAGAACAGAAAAGAAGCTGATGTGATACTGTCCGAAGAGGGCGGGAGGTTTTACCATGAGCAGAACAGAAATGTTCTGCTTGAAATCGATGAGAAAGAACTGCCCGCGCTTCCGGCAGATCACTTCTTTGTAGATCTTGCAACACTCAATGACATGATACGATTTAATAACTGCGTAAATATACAGCTGAGGAACCTTATCTCACTGATAACGATCAAATAAGAATATGAAGATATCTATAATAATTCCTGTATATTATAATGAAGAGAATCTTGAAGACCTGTATGAGGATTTAAAAGCCAAGGTCCTTGGTAAGATTGGCGAGTATGAGATAGTTTTTGTTGATGACGGATCAGGTGACGATTCCTGGAATATTATGAACAGGATCCGTGAGAAAGATGACAATATCCGCTGTGTCAAGCTGTCGAGGAATTTCGGAGAGCACTGTGCCCTTCAGGCGGGATTGTCTGTATGCACCGGCGACTGCGCTGTCACCAAGCAGGCGGATCTTCAGGAAGATTCGACCCTGATCCTGGAGATGTATGAGCGATATAAGCAGGGCAATGAAGTAGTACTGGCTGCAAGGAACGCCCGCAATGATAGCCTTGCAACGACATTTTTTGCAAACTGGTATTACAGCATCATAAGGAAAATGGTCAACAAGAATATGCCTTCCGGCGGCTGCGACTGTTTCCTTGTGGGAAGAAAAGCTATCGATATACTGAAGAATATGAATGAGAAGAATTCTTCTCTCACCCTTCAGGTAATGTGGCTCGGCTTCAAAACGGATATAGTCTATTACGAAAGACTTGAGAGGGAAAAGGGGCGCGGCAGATGGACTCTGGCCAAGAAGGTAAAGCTTGTGATGGATTCCATAATGAGTTTTTCCTACCAGCCTCTTCGCATGATGATGTATGTGGGATGTGCATTTGATATATTTGCGGTGATAATGCTCATCAGTGTTTTCGTGGAATACTTCACTTCCGGAACGCCCATCGAGGGCTGGGCGTCTCTTATGTGCGTGGTACTTTTGGGATTCGGACTTATTATGACGATGTTAGGAATTATTGGTGAATATATCTGGAGAACTCTTGACGCTTCCAGGAACAGGCCTCCCTTTATCATAGATGAGATAAGGGAATAAGGTCCGGTGAAAATGGAAAAAAAATACGAAGAAATAATTGAGTATGTTAAAAATGATAAAGCAGTTTTATTAAGGGTGCTTTTTACTGCGCTTGCAGCTGCGGCGCTTGCATATTCCGTGCTTGCGGGTATAGGGTTCGGAGCGCCGGATTCTCTGAATGAGGGGCTGCTTTACAACCGCGCAAAGGATGCCTTTTCCGAAGAGGGCAGATGGGCAGTGAGATTTGTTCTTATTGTGACTCACTATCTTGCGCCGCCGCCGCTTATCATCTGTCTTTACTGTATCATTGCCGGAGCAACAGGTTATGTGCTTATCAAGCTCTGGAAGATAGAGAATGCATTTTCGCAGATCATCATCACTGCAGCCATGTGTGTCGCTCCGGGGGCTGTCTGCCAGCTTACTTATCTGTACATGGGACTGGTCTTTGCTTTTTCGGGACTGGCTGCGGCGATCTTTGTCTGTACCGGATACAGGAAGAATGTCCTGTCTATTATCATTGGTATGCTCGCTGTGGATCTGATGCTGGGGACATATCAGACATATGTGGGCTTGGCAGCGCTTGCCGGCGTTTTTACCATTGCGGTCATGCTGGCGGGAGGCTGCAAGGTAAAGGAAGCGGCCAGGGGGCTTTTGCTATATGCCATAACAGGTATCGGCGGAAGTATCCTGTATCTGATCCATATAAAGATCGACATGATGATCTTCGGACTTACCAGCGGATCCAGAGTCGATGAAGTCAATCTGTCCGAGACATTAAAGAGCCTGCCCATGGTTACTTCCAATGCATACAAGGATCTTGGCTGGTATTTCTTCTCTCCTGCTGTTGGAAGACACCTATTATACGGAGTATTCTTTGCTCTTTTGATCTTTGCAGTGATAAAGATCTCAGTGGGACTCATTAAGGACAAAAAGATCTGGAATCCCGTTCTTATGATAATGATCATACTTATCTCACCGATCACTGCGAATATATGTGCATATCTTACGCCCTTCCAGCCGGTGGACTATCTTATGAATTATCAGCTTATACTTATAATCCCTTTTACACTTGCTTTATTTGAGGTGCAGGGAAGAGAGGGTAAGAAAGATAAGTTATATAAAATAACTTCCGTCTGCTGCAGCTTTATCTGTGCAGTTATCGTCTGGACATACGTTATCTCAGCCAATGCTACATATATGTCATACCAGTACAGCTATAACAGGGCATTGGAACAGACCAGGCTTATACTGAGCGACCTGTATGCCAATGAGGAATTCAGAATGGCAGCAGACAAGCCGGGCCTGCATGATGATGAAGGTAACGGCGTAAAGCTTATGATCGCCGGCTTCGTGGATGACAGGACCGAGGAATATCAGCACAATGTATATAAGCTCAGTTATAAATTCAATTTCCACAATAATGCGGCATTTTACGAGGATATGAACGGCATCAGGAATGGTTGGCACTATTTCCTTCTGGAATATTTCGGGATAGAGACGGAAAGATTTTCCGAGGAAGAGTTTAAGGAAATGGCTGGGACAGAGGAGTTTAAAGCAATGCCTGTATGGCCTGAGGAAGGGGCGATCGGAAAGATCGGAGAGTACTTTGTGGTGAAGCTTACGGATGAGCTGCCGTGATGGGGGGGAAGAATATTCTAAACCTTCACCTCCTCATCATCGTATACACAATAAACTTAGTATTAGTAACCAGATACCTCTTTAGCAGTCGCTTGGGGTCCTGGGACAGGCGGAAAAGCCATTCCAGGCCAATCTTCTGCAGGATACGCGGTGCGCGCTTTATGGTTCCGGCATGGAAATCAAAGCCTGCGCCTACGCCCAGCATCACGCCCTTGATCTTGCCTTTATGAGAAGCCATCCATTTCTCCTGCTTGGGTGCTCCAAGGCCTATCCATACGAAATCTGCCTGGCTGGAGTTGATCCGTTCTATGATATCCGCATCTTCTTCCGGAGTAAGCTTGCGGAACGGCGGCGAATACATGCCGGCTATTTCCATACCGGGGTAGTTCGCTTCTAGTTTTTTTCTTAATTCAGTCAGAGTATTCTCCGTGGAACCGTAGAAATAATGTTTAAGTCCGGTTCCCTGGCTGATGCGGAACAGCTCTGCCATAAGGTCGGGCCCGGCCACTCTTTCCGAACGTAAGTACCCCTGGGCTGAAATACGGGCAGCGATAGGCTTGCCGTCCGGGAATGTTGCAGCGGAGCCGTTCAGTATGGCGCGGTATCTCTCATTATCTGCAGCCATGACGGTGGTATGGACGTTGGAAAAACATACGTATTTACCGCTAAGATCGTTTGAATGTTCCAACAGATAAGTCGCTGCTTCATTGACAGTGGAAACGGTATATTTCACGCCGAGCACCGGAACCCTGCGCTTTAACAGGGGACGGTGTGCTGATGTATTCCTTGATTGTTGTTTTGCTATTTGCATATCATCTTCCATTCTGATGCTTTTGATACGTTAAATCCTTTAAAAGATTATACCACATATGACGAAGGGCATATGCATTTGTGTTTGTGGCTGACATCTGTTAATTTTGTCAGAAAAAATGTATAATGTCGTATTAAAGTAAAAAAATTCAATCTTGTATACAAAAATCCGATATAGTAAGTAATCTGGAAGGAGAGATGATCCATGTATGATAACATCCTGCCCTTGATAGGGCGCACAAAACCGTTGTTTGTTGAGGACCTCGGAAAGATCGAGGTTCAGATCAGCGATATCGTAAAGAACGGACGCTTTCTTGTGATCGGCGGCGCCGGCACCATAGGCAGCGCCATCTGCCGTGAGCTCTTCGCAAGAGACCCTAAAGTGCTGCATGTAGTGGACATCAGCGAAAACAATATGGTGGAGCTGGTGCGGGACATCAGGTCCTCAAAGGGATACGGCTCAGGAGAGTTCGCAACCTTCGCAATAGACTGCGGAAGCGACATATTCAGGGCTTTCATAAAAGAGCAGAAAGAGCGCATAGGCGGATACGACTACGTGTTCAATACCTCAGCGTTAAAGCATGTAAGGTCTGAAAAGGATCCCTATACCCTTATGCGTATGATTGATACCAATATCTTCAATACTGATTCAACTATGCTCCTTGCCAAGGAGTGTGGCGCAAAAAAGTATTTTTGCGTGTCCACGGACAAGGCGGCAAATCCTGTAAATATGATGGGCGCTTCAAAGCGCATAATGGAGCACTACCTGAACAGGCGCAGTCTGGAGATGCCTGTATCTACTGCAAGGTTTGCGAATGTGGCTTTTTCGGACGGAAGCCTTCTGTATGGATTTAACCGCAGGCTTGAAAAGGAACAGCCCATTGCCACCCCCAACGATGTAAGAAGATACTTTGTTACCCCTAAAGAGGCGGGTGAACTGTGCCTTCTGTCATGCCTTACGGGTGAAAACAGGGACATTTATTTCCCGAAGCTTGATGAAGAATTAAATCTCGTGACCTTCAGCGACATAGCTGTTAAATACTTAAACAGCCTGGGCTATGAACCTGTGGAATGTGCCACGGAGGATGAGGCCAGGGCAAGGGTGCGTGAGCTCAAGGCAATGCACAAATATCCTGTATATTTCTTTAAGAGCGACACCACCGGTGAGAAGGATTTCGAGGAGTTCTACATGGACGGTGAGGACCTGGACATGGACAAGTTCACATCCATAGGCATCGTTAAGAAGGCGGCTGAATACAAGGAAGAGGATCTGGAGTACTTTACGGCCACGATCCGTGCTATGCGCGATAAAGGCAGCTGGACCAGAGGGGAATTGGTGGAACTCTTCAATAAGATGCTGCCGGAATTCCACCACAAGGAGACCGGAAAATTCCTGGACAGCAGGATGTAGGTAGATTAAACGGAGGGACACTGCGTTGCTACGCATATATTTTGGAAATCTTCCGGATGAGATTTATAACACAGGGATGTTTTACGAAAACCAGTATGACAAAAACTGGGTAATGGATGATTTTGCCCGTGAAGTGATCCGTGACATAGATGATTCGGAAGTGGTTTCACCGGATGTGATAAAAAATGATATATTTGGCTCATTTGCCTCCACGGAGCTTTCTGCCGGGGTGAAGACGCTGCTGCTGATCCGGAATATGCCGAATAAAGTTTTTAATATTTCAAATTGCGGTGACAATTGTGCAAAGTATCTGCTTAGGTTAGCGGAGGATCGAGACATAAAAGTTACCCTGCATCATGCAATGGATTTTGGAAATGATTTTTCTGTCAAAGTAATAAATGACAGACGGCGTAAAATTGTCAGTGATCCGGTTGAGTTTCTGATGCTTGCGGATCGTTATCTGAAGGGAGAGCCCATAGATGAAGGGTAGGATCTCGTTTTCAATCAAAAACAAGCATATAGGATTTAAACTGGACCTTGAAAGAAATGTAACCATAATAACCGGTGACAGTGGAACCGGGAAAACTAAACTGGTAAATATGGTCAGGCAGTATTCTGAAGAGGGAAGAGCGAGTGGAATCACCCTAAAATGCAATAGACCGTGTATTGTTTTGGATGGAAATAACTGGGATCTGATTCTGGAAAGGACAAAGGGAAGCATTGTTTTTGTTGACGAAAGTACGAAATTCTTAAATGAGTATAACTTTGCAAAAGCAATTATCCATACGGATAACTATTATGTACTGGTGACAAGAGAACCTTTACCGCAGATTGCATACAGCATAGATGCAATTAAGCAGATTATTAAGAATGACCGAAAACCTAGAATTGAAAAGATATATGACAAACTTACAATAAAGGATATAACCGCAGCCAAGTATGATCTGATCATTGTTGAAGACTCAAAGTCGGGCTTCCAGTTTTTCAGTAAGGCTGCGGAGGGGTTAAAGACAAAATGTGAATCTGCAAACGGTAAGAGCAATATTCTCTCTGTGCTGGAGGAATCCAATGAAGAAAGGATTCTTGTTATTGCGGATGCGGCTGCACTGGGTGCTGAAATCCAGAGATTGTCACGTTATAAGGCGATAAGCGGAAAAAACATTGATTTTTTTCTGCCTGAAAGCTTTGAATGGCTGATATTAAAGTCTGCTATTTTTGATGGAAACGAAAGAGTGAGAGGCATTCTTAAAAGTCCGGCCGACCACATTGAAAGCGGGAAATACTTCAGTTGGGAGATTTTTTTCACGTATTTACTGGTAGAAGAAAGCAGGAACAAGGAAAAGCTGAAGTATCCGAAAGGGAAGGGAAAACTTCCGTCTGGATATCTGACCGAAAAAAATATGGACAGTATTATGAATGCCATGAAGAGGAAATAACCTTAGCTTAATCTATGTATATCAATTATCCAGCGAAACCGTTCCGGAGAAAGGTGACGCAACTTGTACAACCTTTGCAACTCTGGTCCTGAACTGAAGTAAGAACCTGAGAATTGCTGACGGACACCGGAACAGGAGGAACTGCTAACGGAACGATTTCAGGAAGTGCCTGTGAAACAGCCTCGTCCTTTAGCTTGCGTTTCCAGTAGAAATAGCTGTTC
>OCVV012873602.1_pt1 | contig 49307 bp, 45 predicted proteins | sample 1539721 | NCBI WGS metagenome assembly OCVV01 (sample SAMN02144230, study PRJEB22623) | gut metagenome | biome: sheep rumen | host: Ovis aries | place: New Zealand | reverse complement strand
GGATATATAAATAATTTTTTAAATCCAAGTAGATATATAAAAATAAATAGTGGAGATTTAATATCAAAAGAAGAAGTAGAAAAAACAATAATAAGACCCAGTATGACAGTATCATCATACATGTATGATGGAACAAAGTTTTGGGCAAAAGATAAATATGTAATTGGAGAAACAATTGAGAAAAATGAAAATGCAAATGTTAAAACTAAAGTAACAGAAATAGTTCTTCATGATACAAAAGTTAAAGGAACAGGAAAATATACAGATCCATGGATATTTATTGATACTTATAAAGTTACTTTAATAAGTAATGGAAATGGTACAGTATCAAAAGGAGTTAATATAGAAGGAACAACACAACAAACAATATCTGTTGATCAATTAGGTAGTGCTACATTTTATATAAAACCAAGTTCTGGATATAAATATTTAAATAATACTTGTGGTTCAACTTCAGAAGTTAATACTGATAAGACACAAATAACAATTAGAAGTATTGAAAAAGATATTATTTGCTATGTAACATTTGCAGAAGAAAAGTATTCATTTACTTTGAAACAACCATGTAAAGATGTTACAACTAAAAAATATGGAAAGAGAACACATTGCTTTAGTAATCCAGTTCCACAATCATTTTATGCTTTTTATGATTTAGGATATTATAGAGATGCAAATTTAAAAGAAAGATTAGGTAGGGTTACTGCTCCTGCTTTAACAGGATGGACATTTGATGAATATTATATTGGTTCTAATCAATTAATAAATAATAATGGTTTCTTTGAAAACAGTTATAAGTTATTAGATGAAAAGAAAACAGGCAACGATATTAATTTTAGAATTCATGAGAATAAATATACTGTAACATTAGATCATGGAAGTGGAGCTACAAATAACATTGGTACAACAAGCGTAGTAGCAACCTATGATCATGATATGCCTGAACCAATAGTAGTGCCTAAAAAACCAGGATATGTATTTATTGGATATTATAAAAATACTGGAGCTTCTGGTGATAAATATTATAATGGTTCTGGTGGTACTGATAATACATGCGAGCCATGGAATCAGGCTGGTAGTAAAACAATTCATGCTGCATATAGAAAATGTGCAAAAGGTCATTATTGTGCAACAGGAAACGATGAAACTCCATGTCCAGTTGGAACACATCAAGATGAAGAAGGAAAAACTTCATGTAAACCATGCCCAGCTGGAACATATAATAATTCATTAGGACAAGTTTATTGTACTAATTGTTCACCTGGATATTATCAAAATGAAACAGGAAAAACATCATGTAAAGCTTGTGGTGCAGGTACATATCAAAACGAAGAAGGAAAGACATCTTGTAAAGATTGTCCAGCTGGAAGATATAATAATAAAACAGGGCAAGCTGAATGTGCATGTTGTCCTGGAGGACAATATCAAGGTTCTACAGGTCAAACATATTGTAATACTTGTGGCGCTGGATCATATAGTACTGGCTGTGCAGCATCTTGTACGCCATGTTCAGCCGGAACATATCAACCAAATACAGGTCAATCAAGTTGTCCACGATGTCCATCAGGAACATATCAAGGATCAACTGGTAAGACATATTGTAGTGATTGCCCAGCTGGATCATATAGTACTGGAGGAGCATCAAGCTGTACTAATTGCCCAGCAGGACAATATCAACCTAATACAAAGCAAAGCTCATGCAATAATTGTCCAGCTGGAGAATATCAAGGTTCAACAGGAAAAACATATTGTGACACTTGTGGAGCAAATACATATAGTACTGGAGGAGCTTCATCATGCTCTGGTTGTGGTAGTGGATACTCTAGCCCAGCAGGATCAACCAGTCATGGCAGTTGTTGGAGAACAAAATATACAAGATCAAAATATACAAGAACTAAATTTGCAACTGGTACTTGCCATTGTCAAGGTTATGCTGCTTATGGAGAACCTGGAGGAGATCTTTGTTCTATGGAATCATGTTATTATTATGAAGATGGAACTTGTACTCTTAGTGGATGCTCATGTTCAAGAGGAGAATCGATAGATCCAGGTAGCTGTGGCACTGATTATACAACTTGGACATATAGTAGTCAGGAAACTGTATATGGCTCATGTAGTGCAGACACTTATGATCTAACTAAATATCTATGTTCTAGCGGAACCACTGTATATTGGCCAAATTAATAAAAATATTAAAAAACACTTGAAATAATTAGATTATTATGATAATATCTAATTACACGAAAGGTGTTTTTTTTTGGAGGGATTTTTGTGAAGAAAATAAAAACTTTCTTTAAAGGTATTAAAAAAGAAGCAAAAGCTGTTAGATGGTCTGATGGTAAAACATTAGTTAAGTATTCATGCATAACATTATTAATGTTAATATGCATAGGATTATTTTTCTATGGATTAGATGCTTTATTTGCAGCATTAAGGGGGCTATTCTAATGGAAGAGAAGAAATTATGGTATGTTGTTAATGCTTATTCAGGACATGAACAAAAAGTTAAAGATTATTTAGAATCTAGACGTGAAAGCATGGGAATGGAAAATAACATTTTTAGAGTAATTATTCCTGAAAGAACTGAAATCGAAGTTAAAGATGGAGTTAAAAAAGAAAAAGTTAGAAAAATGTTCCCAGGATATGTTTTAATCGAAATGATTATGAGCGATGAAGCATGGTATGTTGTTCGTAATACTCCTGGAGTTACAGGATTCATAGGATCATCTGGTAAAGGAGCAAAACCAATTCCACTATCACCAGAAGAAGTTAAGAAATTCATAGGTGATGGAGAAGAAAAAGTAACACCTGTTAATACTGATGTTGAAGTTGGAGATAATGTATCTATTATTGATGGACCATTCAAAGGTATGTCTGGTAAGATTGAAAGTGAAGATAAAGAAAATGAAAAACTTACTGTATTAATAGATTTATTCGGACAAGAAACACCTGTAGAAGTAGATTTAATTCAAGTATCAAAAATGTAATTAAAAGCACTTATTTTAAGTGCTTTTTTGTTGATATAAATATCTATAAATGATATACTAATTTGTAGAAAAGAGAGGTATTTTTATGGAATTAAAAGGTAGTAAAACTGAAGCTAATTTAATGGCTGCTTTTGCTGGAGAAAGTCAAGCAAGAAATAAGTATTCTTATTATGCATCTAAAGCAAAAAAAGATGGATATGAACAAATAGCTGCTATATTTGAAGAAACAGCTGGTAATGAAAAAGAGCATGCTAAATTATGGTTTAAAGCTCTTCATGGTGGAGAAGTTCCATCAACAATAGAAAATCTTAAAGATGCAGCAAGTGGAGAAAATTATGAATGGACTAGTATGTACAAAGAATTTGCTGAAACTGCTAAAGAAGAAGGATTCAAAGAAATAGCTAAATTATTTGAAATGGTTGGTGAAATTGAAAAACATCACGAAGAAAGATATATGAAATTGTTAGATAATATTGAAAACAATCTAGTATTTGAACGTGGAGAAGAAAAAATATGGATTTGTAGAAACTGTGGGCATGTTTATAGAGGCAAAAAAGCTCTTAAAGTTTGTCCAGTTTGCAAACATCCAGAAAGTTATATGGAATTAAAAGCAGAAAATTATTAATAAAATGAGGTTTTTTACCTCATTTTTGCTTGATTTTAAAGAGTTTGTGTGTTATTATTTACTAGCAGGTTTGCATATATGCAAGCTAAAAGTGGGAGATTATTATGGATTATCACTTAACCACTCGCGGAAAAAAATTATCTAAATATTTATAGGAGGTGTTTTTCGTGGCAAAGAATGTTGTAAAAAAGATTAAATTACAAATCGAAGCAGGTAAAGCTACACCAGCTCCACCAGTTGGAACTGTTTTAGGTCCTGCAGGAATCAATTTACAAGAATTTTGTACTAAGTACAATGAAGCAACAAGAGAGAAGATGGGAGATATAGTTCCAGTTGAAATTTCAATCTATGAAGATAGAACTTTCGATTTTATACTAAAGACTCCACCAACTCCATCATTATTACTTAAGGCTGCTGGAATTGCAAAAGGAAGCGCTAAAGGTGCTAATGAAATAGTTGCTACTATTTCTAAAGATGATGTTAAGAAAATAGCTGAAATCAAATTACCAGATTTAAATTGTTATGATATTGAATCTGCTATGGAAATAGTAATTGGAACTGCTAGAAATATGGGTATAGCAGTTAAAGGCGTTACAGATGCTGAAATGGCTGAACAAGCTGCTGAAGCTGCTGAAGCTGAAAAAGAAGCTGCTAAATTAGAAGCAGAACTTGAAGAAATGGAAGAATCAGCTAAAGCAATGAGCGAAGGTTCTAATGTTGAAGTTGAAGTAACAGCTCAAGATAAACCAGAAGAAGAAACTGAAGAAGAAGCTAAAGAAGAATAATAAAAACGAATTAATTTTATTAATCGTGAGAAATAATAGATAATCCGGATAACCACATAAGGAGGTAAGTTTATGAAGAAACATAGTAAGATGTATGTGGAAGCATTAGGTAACGTTGAAAAGAATAAAGAATATGAAGTTACTGAAGCGATAAAAGTACTTAAAGGTTTTAAAACTAGAAAATTTGATGAAACAGTTGATCTTGCACTTAAATTAAATATCGATGCTAAAAAGACAGATATGAACATTAGAGGAAGTTTTGTTTTACCAAATGGAACAGGAAAATCTAAAAAAGTATTAGTTATAACAAAAACAAAAGCAGATGAAGCTAAAAATGCTGAATACTGTGGTGCTGAAGATATGTTAGAAAAAATCGAAAAAGAAAATTGGTTCGATTTTGATACTATCATTGCTACTCCAGAAATGATGCCTGCATTAGGAAAATTAGGTAAAGTTTTAGGTCCTAAAGGTTTAATGCCAAACCCAAAACTTGGTACTGTAACTACTAATGTAGCAGCTGCTATTGATAATGTTAAAAAAGGTATGGTTGAATATAAGAATGATTCTTATGGAAACGTTCATGTAAGTGTTGGTAAACTTTCATTTGATGCTAATAAATTAGAAGAAAATGTTAGAGCTATCATTAATGAAATCGTTAAAAATAAACCTACTGGTGTTAAAGGTACTTTCATTAAAAATGTTAGTATATCATCAACTATGAGTCCTGGAATTAAAATTCAAAAAGATTCATTAGGATTATAATAAAAATTAGAACTTTGAAAAAAGTTCTTTTTTTATATCTTTAAAATAAAAATATGATATAATGTTATTAACATCTTATAAAGAGCGATGGAGGGACTAGCCCTATGAAGTCGCACCAACCTATTAGATTAGGTGGTAATGCTAGATCTATAAGATAACTTTTAAAGACTTAAGGTTATCTTAAGTCTTTTTTATTTTCTAGCAAGATGTTAGAAAGGAGGAAATATGAAAAGAACACAATTTATAGTACAAGAAGAAAATAAGATAAAAAGAGGAAAATTTTATGACTATATAACTAAAAAATATGATTTAAAAATAACATATCCATATTATAAAGAAAACTTTATTGAAAGTAATTTTCCATTTGTAGTAGATTTTAAAGAAAGAAATTTTTGGGTATGTGATAGTGTTACTTGTTGTGCAGCTGCAGCAAGTGCACATGTAATAATATCAATTGAAGAATTTAAGAAAATAGAAAAAGAAAGGAATAAATAAAATGATAGAAAAAGTTAATCCTAGTCATCCTGATAAAGTAGCTGATAGAATAGCAGGTGCTTTAGTGGACCTAGCATATAAAAAACAAAGCAATCCTAAAATAGCAGTAGAGGTTTTATTAGGACACTCTAAATGCAATATAATAATTGAAAGTAGTGTTAGATTTAAGAAAGAAGAAGTGAGTAGTATTGTTAATAGAATAGTAGGTTTTGATGTTAAATTAAATCTAAGCCAAATTAAACAAGATATTCATTTATCAAATAATCAAGAGGGTAAAATAAGATGTGGAGATAATGGTATTTTTAAAGGTTCTCCTTTAAGAGAATGTGATAAAAGATTATCTAGTATAGCAAGAAAAATATATTCTAAATATCCTTATGATGGAAAATATATATTAGATAAAGATAAACTAATTATTTGTCAAAGTAATGCTGAGTATGAAGACCTTAGAAAAATGTATCCAAAAGCAATTATTAATCCTCTTGGTTATTGGACTGGTGGTATTAATGTTGATAGTGGAGCAACAAATAGAAAACTTGGAAGTGATATGGCAACTAGTGTTACTGGAGGTGGTCTTCATGGAAAAGATTTATCTAAAGCTGATGTATCAATAAATATATATGCTTTTTTAAAAGCACAAGAAACAGGAAAAGATGTTGAACTAGCCTGCGCTATTGGAGATGAATATGTTGATGGAAAACCATATGAAGAAATAGTTGAAATAGCTAAGTCATATATAGAAGAAATAGGTGGTTTTGAAAAGTTTGCTATGTGGGGATTGTATTAACAAAAAAATATTGTATAATATCTTTGGTGATTTAAATGAAGGTTTTAATGCATTCTTGTTGTGGACCATGTAGTGCTGCTGTTATTAAAGTATTAAGAGAAGATGGTCATGATTTAACAGGATATTGGTATAATTTAAATATTCATCCATATAAAGAATATGAAGCAAGATTAAATGCATATAAAGAATATGCTAAACTTGTAGATTTAGATATAGTAGTTGAAGATTATTATGGCCTTAGAGAGTTTACTAAAAATGTAATAGATAGACTTGATAATAGATGTGAATATTGTTATAGAAGTAGATTAGAACATGTAGTAAAATATGCTAAAGATAATAATTTTGATGCATTTACTACAACATTATTAATAAGTCCTTATCAAAAACATGATTTAATTATTAAAGTATGTGAAGAATTAGAGAAAGAATATGGAATTAAATTTTTATATAAAGATTTTAGACCATATTTTAGAGAAGGACAAGCTATGTTTAGAGAAACAGGATTATATATGCAAAAGTATTGTGGTTGTATTTTTAGTGAAGAAGAAAGATATTTAAAAAAGAAATAATCTATGATATAATATTCTAGGAGATAGATAAAATGAACGATATAAACACATTAAAAGCAGCTGGATATGATGTTGATAAAGCAAGTGCTGATCTTGGCGGAATCGACATGTATAATGAAATATTAAATGATTTCTATAATGAGAATATTGATAGAGTAAAAAGAATTATAAATTTTAAAAAAACTGATGATTATAAAAACTATGCTATTGAAGTACATGCTATGAAAAGTGAATGCATGTATTTAGGAATTAATGTACTAGCAAACATGTGTCTAGAGCATCAATTAAAAAGTGAAGCTAATGATGTAGAATATGTTACTTCACATTTTGATGAATTAATGACTGAAATAGCAAAAGTACTTACTGTTATAAAAACATATTTTGGAAAGTAGGTGCTAATATGAGTATGAATTATTAAATTAGATATATATTATTTGAATTATAGCCCAATATAATAATTTGTACTTGTATAACAATATTTAATATGTTATAATACGTTTGACTGAAAGAGAGTGGGCTAAACCCACTCTTTAATTTTAAAAAGGAGGTAATTATGGAAGAAAAAATAATTGCTGCAGTTAAAGAACCATTAGAAAAAGAGAATATTGAATTAGTAGGTGTTCACTTTGGAGAAGAGGATGGTCAAAAAACATTATTTGTAACTATAGATAGTGAAAATGGAGTTGATTTAGATTTATGTGTTAAAGCAACACATATAGTAGATCCAATTATTGATTCACTAGATTTAGATATTGAAGATTATGTTTTAGATGTAGGAAGTAAAGGAGTGAGTGAAGATGAAAACTAAGAAAACTAAAGAAGTAACAGAAGCAGAAAAAGCAAAAGAATTTAAAGCAGCTTTAGATTATATCGTTAAAGAAAAAGGTATTGATGAAGATACTGTAATCGAAGCAATGCAAACTGCATTATCAACAGCTTTTAGAAAAAATGAAAAAGCTGATTATGCATCTCGTGTATTAATTGATAGAAATACAGGAGAAATAAAAGTATTTAAAGTAACAAAAATAGTAGATGACTATAAAGATGATGATGATGAAATAGATCCAGAAACAGGAGAAGTAAAAGTACAACATGATTACTTAAATGAGATGACTATTTCAGAAGCAAAAGATAAGAATTTAGATTATCAAGTAGGAGATGAAATATTAGAAGAAGTAACTCCTAAAGATTTTGGTAGAGTAGCTATTTCAGTTGCTAAACAAGTAGTATTACAAAAGATTAGAGAAGCTGAAAGAGAAAAAGTCATGAGTGAATTTGAAGATAAAGAAGATGAACTTATGGTTGGTTTCTTAGCTATGGAAGATGTTAAAAACTATTATGTTGATTTAGGAAAAGCTAGAGGAATACTTCCAAAGAGTGAATTAATTCCTGGAGAAAAATTAACAATGGGAGATAGTATTAAAGTTTATATTACTAAAATAGAAACTACTCCTAAAGGACCACTTATTCTTGTATCAAGAAAGAATTATGGTTTTGTTAAAAGACTATTTGAACATGAAATTCCTGAATTTGCAGATGGAACTTTAGAACTTAGAGGAGTAGCAAGAGAAGCTGGTGTTAGAAGTAAAGTAGCTGTTTCTTCAACAAATCCAAATGTTGATCCAATAGGAAGTTGTATTGGTGAAAAGGGAAGAAGAATTGCTAATATAATAAATGAATTAGGTGGAGAAAAAGTTGATTTAATAGAATATTCAACAGATCCTGAAGAATTTATTGCTCATGCATTAAGTCCAGCTAAAAACTTAAACGTATCTATTACTGATGAAAAGAAGAAAGAAGCATTAGTAATAGCTGATGATGAAAACTTAAGTTTAGCTATTGGTAAAAAAGGTATCAATATTAAACTTGCTAGTAGATTAACAAAATATACAATTAATATTAAAACACTTGAGGATATTAACAAATCAATTAATGCATAAGGAGGACTTATGAAACAGAGAAAGATACCAATGAGAACATGTGTTGTCAGTGGAGAAAAATGTGAAAAAAAAGACTTACTTAGAATAGTAAGAAATAATGAAGGATTAGTTTTTGTTGATGATACTTTAAAAGCTAATGGTAGAGGAGCTTATCTTAAAAAAGATAAAGATATTATAGAAAAAGCTCGTAAAACTAAAGTATTAGAAAGACATCTAGATACAAAAATTAATGATGAAATATATAATGAATTATTAGAAAAAATTAATTAATAAGGAGGTTATTTATGAGTATAGAAGATTATGCTTTAGAACTTGGAATTAGTAGTGAAGAAGTTATTTCAACACTTAAATCTTTAGGTTATAAATATAATAATAAAGATGATATTCTTGATGATGAAGCTATTATAGTTCTTGATAATGAACTTGGATCTTTATCAAATAATGAAGATAATATTAGTGAAGAATTATTAGATAAATTTGAAATGGAAGATAGAGCTGAAGAAGCTGCTATGGCATATAATATTGAACTTGATTCAGATACACAAGTAAAAGAGAAAATTAAAAAGAAAGATAATAGTAATAAATCAAGTAAAAAAGATAAAGAAGAATTAATTCTTGAAAAGAAAAATATTTATAAAAATAAAGAAAAACTTCAAAGTAATAAAGAAGAAGTAGAAAGCAATATAGTTTTATATAAAGATGGAATGAGTGTTGCTGATTTAGCTGAAAGATTACATGTTAATGTAACAGATGTAGTTAAAAAATTAATTGGTATGGGACTTATGATTTCTTCAAATCAAGCTATATCATATGATGATGCTAGTGTAGTAGTACTTGATTATAATAAGGAACTTGCTAGAGAAGAAACAACTGATATTAGTAATTTTGAAGAATATGTAATTAATGATAAAGAAGAAGATTTATTACCAAGACCAGCAGTAGTAACAATAATGGGACATGTAGATCATGGTAAAACAACACTATTAGACTATATTAGAAATTCACATGTTGCTTTAGGAGAAGCAGGTGGAATTACACAAGCTATAGGAGCTTATCAAGTAGAAAAAGATGGTAAAAAGATTACATTTATTGATACTCCAGGACATGCAGCATTTACTGAAATGAGAGCACGTGGTGCTAGTGTAACAGATATAGTAGTTATTATAGTTGCTGCTGATGATGGTGTAATGCCTCAAACAAAAGAAGCAATTGATCATGCTAAAGCTGCTAATGTTCCAATAATAGTAGCAATTAATAAAATAGATAAACCTAATGTTAATGTAGATAAAATAATGAGTGAATTATCTGAACTTGGACTTACTCCAGAAGAATGGGGTGGAGATACTATATTTGTTAAGATTAGTGCTAAAACAGGTGAAGGAGTAGACTTATTATTAGATAATATTAATGCATTAAGTGAAATATTAGAATTAAAAGCAAATCCAAATAGATATGCTATTGGTAGTGTTATTGAAGCAAGACTTGATAAAAATAAAGGTCCAGTAGTAACATTATTAATTCAAAATGGTACTTTAAGATTAGGAGATCCAATTGTTGTTGGAACTGCTCATGGAAAAGTAAGAACTTTAAGAGATGATGCTGGAAAAGAAGTAGTATCCGCAGAACCATCAAAACCAGTTGAAGTAACAGGTTTAGAAGAAGTTCCAGTAGCAGGAGATAAATTTATGGCTTTTGAAAATGAAAAAGAATCTCGTAGTGTAGCTATGAAGAGAAAAGAAGCTCAAAAGTCACAAAGATTTGCTCGTAAAGCGCTTTCTTTAGATGAATTATTTGATTCTATTAAAGAAGGTAGAAAAGAAATAAATGTAGTATTAAAAACAGATGTTAAAGGTAGTGAAGAAGCTGTTAAAAATGCACTTCTTAAGATTAATGTTGAAGGTGTAAAAGTAAATGTTATTAGAAGTGGTTGTGGAACAATTACTGAAAGTGATATAGTTCTAGCACATGCATCAAATGCTATTGTAATAGGATTTAATGTAATACCTCCTAAATCTGTTAAAGAAGCTGCTAAATCTTATGAAGTAGAGATTAGACTTTATAATATTATTTATAAATTAGTAGAAGAAATAGAAGCTGCTATGAAAGGTATGTTAGATCCAGAATATGAAGAAGTAGTAATTGGTGAAGCAGAAGTAAGACAATTATTCCATTTCTCAAAAGTTGGAAATATAGCTGGTTCTCATGTTATAAGTGGTATAGTTAAACAAAACTCACCATGTAGAGTAATTAGAGATGGTATAGTAGTAACTACTTCTAAGATTGGTTCTCTTCAAAGAGAAAAAGACCAAGCTAAAGAAGTTAAAGAAGGATATGATTGTGGTATCATAGTTGAAGCATTTCCTGATATTAAAGAAGGAGATGTAATTGAAGTCTTCGAGGAAAGAGAAGTGAAGAGAGCATGAGTAGTTTAAAAGGTGAAAGAATCTCTTCAGATATTCAAAGAGAAATCTCTAATATATTATTATTAGAAGCAAAAGATGAAGATTTTAAACATGTTACTATTACTGCTGTAGAAGCAACTAATGATTTATCATTTGCAAAAGTATATTTTACAACTACAGATGATAGAGTAAAAGTTGAACATGATCTAAATAATGCAGCAGGTTTCTTTAGAAGCTTACTTGCTGAAAGATTAGAAGTAAGACATACACCAGAATTAAGATTTATATTTGATGAATCAATTGAATATGGTGCTAAAATAGAAAAAATAATAGAAAAATTACATGAAGAAGAGTAAACAACTCTTCTTTTAATTTGACACTAAGTGTAATTGATTTTATAATTAAATTAAGATAGGAAGTGTATATTATGGAAGAAAATAATAATACAGTTGAACCAATTCAACAAGAAGAGCCTAAAAAGAAAAGAAAATTAAGAAGAGGAACTATTCCTAAATTAATATTAGCTTTAATAATGTTTGTAGCAGGTGTAACTTTAATTGTTATATCGATTAAATATGATGGAAATGAAGTTCAAAAACCTGAAGAAAATAACACAACTGATATAGATATAGGACCAGTTGTTGAACCACCTGAAAATACAACAATATATGAAAATGTATTTATTTATACAAAAGAAAAGACTGAAAGTGGAAAACAAAACTATGATATTTTAATATTAAGAAATGATAATACATTTGTTTATAATTATGATTCAGCATATTCTTCAACTCCAATAGTAGGAACTTATAAAGAAGATGGTGAAAATATATCTTTTGAAGAAAAAATATCATATGGTACTGATGACTGCTTTTATACTGAAGGAATTAACTTCCAAAAATATACTGGTATAAAAGGAGAAGATAAAATTACAATAACAACTGATGGAGAAACAAAAGAGTTTTTAAATACAATTATTCCTAATGGAGATCAACCAACATATATAACAGATTCTTGGTATTCAATTAATCCAGCAGATGGAGTAAGACCAGAAGGCACTAATTATGGTATGAAAGATGATACTTGGTTAAATTGTAATAATTTAGAAAATTAGGATGTTTATATGGATAAAATTAAAGAAAGAATAAAAGAATTTATTCATAATCATATAATAATTATATGCATTAGTTTTATATTACTTTTAATATTATTAGCAGCAGGATCACTAGAATCTTATTATGCAGGAAAAGATGTATTTAAAGCTACTGTTGTTGAAATAGATAATAAAACAATTAGAGTAGAATATGGTACTAAAAATGGTGATCCTGTAAAAGTAGAAATGAAAAAGCCATTATTACAAAAACTACAAAAGTATGATTATGTATGTGTTTATGAAGAAAATGGAGAACTAAAACTTGCATTATTTGGAGATAAATTGGGAGATATATGTGGTTTAATATTATTGATATTGCTCTTTATTTTGATACCTTATATCATGCTATATAAAAAACTAAAAAATAAAAAAGATGTCTATTTAGTATTATTTGGAGTTTCATTATTTTTTGGATTAGTAATATATTTTATTTTTAAAAATATGGGTGCTAGTACATCATCAGGTGATACTAAATACATGATATTATTAATATTACCAGCTTTGTTTGGAATATTATTTGCAATAGAATCATGGAAAAATAGAGGTAGATAGAATGAAAAAAGATAATAAAAAAGCAAAAATAATTGGGACTATAATAGCATGTTTATTTTTAGTAGGCGTAGTATTAGTAATATGTTCTAGCATATTAAGGAATAAAACAATAGAGACATATGTATATGGAATAGATGGAGATACAATAGTACTTGATAGTTCTATAGATGGAAAAGAATATACTTGTAAACAACCATTTTATACTAAGTATGATATTACTGATACACTGTATATAATTGAAAAAAATAAAAAAGTTACAATAGTACCAAATCCAGAAATATTAAATAAAATCGCTATTGGTTTAATGATATGTCCATTTTTATTATTTGCAATTGTTTCTTTAATTAGATATTTTATGGCTAATGATGGATTTTTCCGTAGTAGTAGATTTAAAGCTGTAGTATTTATATCAATTATATATTTTGCTTGTTTAGGATTTATATTCTTTACTGCAGCATCAGTATCTGGATTTGATGATCCATTAGTACTATATTCAATAGGTGCTTATATAGTATTAATATCATTTGTATTATTTATAACAAGTGACACATATAAAAAAGATTCAAAATAAAAGAAAATAAAAAAATGCTCATTTGAGCATTTTTATTATGCAAGACTAAGTAAATGAACTGCTATATTAAAATATACAATTAATGATATAGCATCAACTATAGTTGTTATAAATGGACTTGCCATAACAGCCGGGTCAAATCCTAATTTCTTAGCAAATATTGGAAGAGAACAACCAACTATTTTTGCAATAGAAACTGTAAGTACTAAAGTTAAACAAACTACTAATGCAACACTAGTTGAAACTTTATCTATAAGCATTAATTTAATAAAATTAGCTGCTGCTAGAGTAATACCTACCATTAGTGATACTCTAAATTCTTTCCATATAACTTTTAATAAATCAGAAAATTCAATATCATTTAATGATAAACTACGAATAATAGTAACACTTGCTTGTCCTCCAGCATTACCACCAGTATCCATAAGCATTGGTATAAATGAAGTAAGAATAACCATTGAAGCTAAAGCAGTTTCATAATGTTGAATAATCTTACCTGTAAATGTAGCAGATATCATTAAAAGTAATAACCATGGTATTCTACTTTTCCATATATCAAATATTGATAGTTTTAAATAAGATTTTTCTGTTGGTAAAATAGCAGCCATTTTTTCAATATCTTCTGTTGCCTCTGCTTCGATGATATCCACAACATCATCGATTGTGATAATACCAACTAATTTTTGTTCTGAATCAACAACTGGAACTGAAGTAACATCATATTCTTGAATTAATTTAGCAACATCTTCTTGGTCAGTTAAAGTACTAACAGATATAAAATCTTGATCCATTATTTCAGATAATGGAGTATTTTCATCGTGAACTACTAAATCTTTTAATGTAACAGTTCCAATTAATTCACGTTTTTTATCAGTAATGAAACAAACATTAATTGTTTCTTTTTCATCATATTCGTTTCTAATTTTCTTAAGGGCATCTTTAATAGTATTATATTCTTTAAAATCTAAGTATTCTACAGTCATAATACTACCAGCTGAATTATCAGGATACTTAAGTAATTGATTAATTTCACGTCTTGTTTCACTATCTACTTTATTAAGTAGTTTAGTAACTACATTAGCAGGCATTTCATCCATTAAGTCAGTGGCATCATCAGCTGCCATATCATTTATGATTTCAGCTGCTTCACTTTCAGTTAGTGATGTAATAATTCTAGCTTCTGTATCAGTTTCTAAATATGAAAAAACATCAGCAGCAATATCTTTAGGTAATAATCTAAATAATTTTATTACTTCTTTATGAGGTAATTCTTCTAATACTTCTGCAATATCATGTTCATTCATATCACTTAACATTCTTTTAATATCAGCATATCTTTTATCTTCTATTAATGATTCTATTCTTTCTAGCATATAATCACCGCCTTTTTACGCCCTAGATTATATCATAAAAATAGTAATTTGTCTCAAAATTATGAAAAAAATATTATTTTTAGTATAATATAGGTGAAAGGAAGATAGTATGAAAAATAATATACCTAATCATGTTGGAATTATAATGGATGGTAATGGAAGATGGGCCACTAGAAGAGGACTTATTAGAAGTGAAGGACATAGAGCTGGATATGAACGTCTTAAAAAAACAGCATTATATATTTTAAAAAAAGGAGTTAAATATCTTAGTATATTTGCTTTTTCAACAGAAAACTTTAAAAGAAGTAAAGAAGAAGTAGACTTCTTAATGGCTTTATTTTGCGATGGATTCGGTAAAGAAAAAAACTTTTTCTTAGAAAATGATGTAAAAGTAGTTTTTTCTGGTAGAGAAAAACCATTATCAAAGAAATTATTAAAAATAATGAAAGAATTAGAAGAATTAACTAAAGATTGTAAAACAGGTACTTTAAATATATGTTTAAATTATGGTGGACAAAGTGAAATAGTAGATGCCTCTAAGAAAATAGCTGAATTAGTTAAAGAAGATAAATTAAACATTGATGATATAACAGAAGAAACATTTTATAAATATTTATATAATGAATTACCACCAATTGATTTATTAATTAGGACAAGTGGTGAAGTGAGAATAAGTAATTTTATGCTATATAGTTTAAGTTATTCTGAATTAGTATTTACAAGTACATGTTTTCCAGATTTTGATGAAAATGAGTTTGATAAAGCATTAGAAGATTATTTTAGTAGAAATATTACAAAAGGTGGTGTTAAAAAACAACAATAATTGTTGTTTTTTTATTTTACAATTATAAAAAAATATGATAAAGTTATATTAGTATGATAATAAAAAAGTAGTAGGTGATAATAAATGGCTGATACAGGATTTATAGATGGAAATACAACAAATATATTAAGTTCAGATGTTTTATATGGTAACAATGATAATGGACAACAAAACTTGAATTTAAAAAATTCATTTTATGTTCAAGTAACATATGAAGATGGAGATGGAACTCATACAGTTGATGCTATTCTAACTCCAAATGGAAATAGTAGGGGATTAGAACAAGGAGGATATACATTAACAGATTTTAATGGGCAAGATATGTATATTCCTAGCTTTTTATATACAACAGATGATATTAAAGTATATGATGTACCACCATCAGAGTTTGGAAATGCGCAAGCAGGAATAACACCACATATTAATGATGGTAATGGTAATTATGTAAGTGCAGCTGATAATTCATATATAACAGTAACATCAGTAACTAGTGATGTGGGAAGTTTTAGTGAAACAAGATATAATTCAGATGGTCAACAAACTGGTCAAGCCCTAGTTGATAATAGAGGAAATATTGTTTCAGGAGATTTATATAGAATGAGTGATACAGTTCCTGGAAGTACTGATCAAAGTGCAGTTACACCAGATGCTCCAGCTCCTGGAAGTACAGAACAGCCACCATCAGTTGATACAATTCAACCACCAAGTCCAATGCCAGAATCAACACCTGCTGGTGCTGATAGAGGCTACTATGATTCATCAATGGATTATGGTGAAGGTGCAACAATGACTACATCTGATCCTGAATCAATTAATAGCGGTAGAGCTCAAAGAACAACTACTACAATAACAGATGCAAATGGAAATGTGGTAGGTACAGAAGAATGTACAAGAACTAGTAACTACATGGAAGTAGTTTATAAAGATGCAAAAGGAAATGTTGTAAGAAGAGAAACATATACAAATACAAATTTTGCAGATGGAAAGCCAACTCCATCAACAACAACAAATTATGAACCTATTATTGCAGATAATGGAAATGATATTGTTGGAAGTAGAGAAACTACTATTAGATCTAATGGTGAAACAGTAGTAACTAATAGAGATTTAGATGGTAATATAAAAAGTACAACAACAACAACTTATACATATAATGAAGATGGTACACAAGTAACAGGTTATAGAGAAGTTACAAGAGATGGAAGCGGAAACATAACAAAAACTACAGTTGTTAAACAAGAAAATGGAATTCAAATCAAAGAGTTTTATGATGAAACTGGAAAATTAACTCAAAGAAATACAACTATAGATGGTAAATCAACTACTAGAGAATATTATACAGATGGTAAGTTAACTAAAACTGAAAAAACAACAATTGAAAATGGAAAAACAACTACAACAACCACTGAATATAAGAGTGATGGTAAAAAAGTTACAACAGTTGAACAAGATGGAAATAAACAAACAATAACTACTAAAGTATATGATGAAAGTGGTAAAGAAGTTGCAACTACTAAAGTAATAGAAGAAAAAACTGAAGATGGAATGATTATTAGAACAACTATTACTAAAGATGGAACAGTTGTAGAAAAGATAGATCCTAAAACAGGAGAGGTTGTAGAAAAAATCTCTGAAAAAGGTTCATTAGCAAAATATGCTACTGAAAATCCTGGAAATAGAGGAGATGGAACTTTAGGATCTAATTTAAGTACTGTATATGATTCAATGCAGGAAATAAAAGGAAAAATAACTGAACATACAGAACTAACTCATACTGCTACAAGTAATAGAGAAGCATCTGTAATTGGAGCTATGTATGGAGCAACTAATTTCTATGGTAATGTAACTGATGCATTATATGGAAAATTAAGTGCTGAAGCAGATGCTATTTATGATATTGCTAATACTATTTATCAAATGGATGAAGTATTAGGCTCAACAAGTGGATTACTAGCATCTAAAGATTTAAGTAATGATCAAGGAATATTTGATAGAGCTAAATTTAGTGAACAGATTAGTGCATTACAAGCTGCATCTGATTCATTAAAAGCAGGTACTCAAGAAGCAATAGCTCAAGCAAGATTAAAATATAATGATGCATTAGATTCATTAACAAAGACATTTAGTACAGATGGTACATCTAAACCTGGAATTGTAAGCATGGATGCAATTAAATCTGCAGTTTCAGCAATAGTACCAGCATTAAATGAAGAAGTAGCAAAAGCTGATGGATTATTAACAAGTGTTAATGGATTCATGAGTAAAATAGGTGGAGAAAACATGTTGAAAGGTGGCGTTTGGGAAGACGTTGCTACTAACATGCAAAACTTTGAAAACCTATTAAAACTTAATAAAGATGCTGCAACAGAATTAAGTACAAGAATTAAAACTGCTATGGGTTGGATCGAATCTTATATGGATAAAATAGGTGCAACTGAAGTAGATACTGATAAACTTGGTGATTTAAAAATTGAATTACAAAGAGCAAAAGATCACTTAGCAGAATTAGAAGCATCTAAACATATGGTAGATGATTATGGAACAGATCCTAAAACAGGAGAAAGAGTAAAAATAGGTGAACATCAAGAGCCACCACAATCTGAAATAGATGCTGCAGCAAAACTTGTTGAAGAAACTGAAAAGAAAGTAACAGACATTGAAGGCTTAATTCAAATAATGAATAAAGCTCAAGAATATATAGCTGAATGTGTTGAACAAATAAATAATGCTTATGCAGATCCAGTAGCTTATACTGAAGGAAATATTAGTTTTGAATCTAGCGTTGATATTCAACCACTAATTGATTCTGGATTAATAGATGGAAGTACAGATTATAGCAAATTAATTGATGATTATTATGCTAAGATAAAAGCTGAAGAAGCAGAGCAACAACCACCTGTTGAGACACCAACAGGCGCAGATCAAGCAGGAGCAACAGAACCTCCTACTGGTGCGGATGATCCAGGTAATGATGATCCGGATGACCCTGGTTCTAATTGGGGAGGAGGACCTGGTGGAGGACCTGATCCAGAACCAACTCCAAAGACTGAGCCTAAGACTGAACCTCTTACAGAAGCACCAACAACTCCTGTAACAGAACCAGTAACTGAGACTCCAACAACACCTACAACTGAGACACCAACGGAACAACAAACAATTCCTGGAACAGAAACACCAACACAAGGACCAGAAAATGAAACTAAACCTGGTGGTGGAGGATCAAATAAGAAACCAAAACCAAGCGGTGGAACAAATAAGAAGCCAAAAGATCCAAATTCTGAAACTAAACCTGAAGAACCAGAAATAATTGATACTCAAGATGAAATCTTAACTGATCCAGGTTATGTAGAGCCTGAAATAGAAGATGATTATTTTGAACCATCAATTGATGAAGAACCTGTACCAATTGATTTAGATCCAATTGAAATACCAACTGAAACAGTTCCAAAACAAGGAAATGGATTAAAGACAATGGGTATAGCAGCAGGAATTGGATTAGCCGTAGGAGCATCAGCATTAGGAGCTCATACAATTATGAAGAGCAAAGAAGAAGACGAAGAAGAAGACGACTACGGATACGAAAAATAATTTTAAAAGCACTAGAAATAATACTAGTGCTTTTTAATTTAATATGCTATAATAAATAATGTATAGAATAAAATAGAGGTGGTTTGAATGCTTTTTGGAAAGATACTAGAAGTTTCTGAAGATAAGGTAGTAATTCAAAATATTAGTAATGAAATTCCTACTCAGTTTTTAGGAGTTCATGTAGTATTTGAAGATGATAAAAATAAAATCTTAGGTGAAATATCTGCTATTGATAGTACAACAATTACTTGCTTATTAGTAGGTGAGTTTATTAATGGAGATTTTCAAGGAGGCTTAGATCATAGAATTTCTGATAAATCTATGATTAGAGCAGCTAATAAAGAAGAAGTAATTAACTTAGTTGGTGAACAATCAATTGATACTCCAAATAGTTTATATATAGGTAAAAATATTACTTATGAAGGTTTTAATGTATCAGCTAATATTAATGAATTATTTTCAAACCATTTTGCTATAATAGGTAACTCTGGTTCAGGTAAATCTTGTACAGTAGCAAGAATATTCCAAAACTTATTCTATAGAAAAAATAATGTTCCATTAAATTCTCATTTTGCTTTATTTGATGTTTATGGTGAATATCATGAAGCATTAGATATGATTAATAGAACACAATTTTGTAGATGTAAATATTTAACAACTGATGTTACTAAACCTGAAAATACTATTGTAAAAATACCACCATATTTATTAGAAGTTGATGATATAGCATTATTATTAAATGCAACTAGTCCAATGCAACTTCCAATTATTGAAAAAGCATTAAAATATGTTTATTTATTTACAGAAGATGAAAATAAAGTAAGAATTGTAAAAAATAATATTATTGCAAAAGCAGTATTAGATATTTTAACAAGTGGTAGAAATTCAAATCAAATTAGAGATCAAATTATCGCAGTATTAACAACATTTAATACATCAGATTTAAACTTAAATAGTGAAATAGCTCAACCAGGTTATGTTAGAACATTAATGCAATGTTTAAATATAGATGCAACTGGTAAAATTAATACAATTCAATTAGTTACTGAATTCTTAGAATCATTTATTGATGCAGGAGCTACTTTAACTCAAGATATGAAACCAAAAGTTTATACTTTAAGAGATTTATATAAAGCATTTGAATTTGCATTAATTAGTGAAGGTGTATTAAATAGTGATACTGTTTATGATATGAATAATATATTAAAAGTTAGATTAGATAGTATTATTAATGGAAACTATGGTAAATACTTTGAAGTTGATGGATATATAACAAGAGAAAACTTTATTAAACAATTATATACATCAGCAACTGGAGAAAGAGTACAAATAGTTAACTTTAACTTAAACTTCGTAGATGAAAGATTTGCTAAAACATTAACAAAACTTTATTCTAAAATATTCCTAGATTATGCTGTAACTTTAACAGATCACCAAAGCTTCTCAGTTAATATTATGCTAGAAGAAGCCCACAGATATGTTAAAAATGATAGTGATTTAGAAGTTCTTGGATATAATATTTTTGATAGAATTACTAAAGAGGGAAGAAAATATGGAGTTATTTTAGGACTTATAACACAAAGACCTAGTGAATTATCAACTACATCATTAAGTCAATGTTCTAATTATATTGTTCTTCGTATGTTCCACCCAGATGATATTGAAATTATTAAGAGTATTACACATAGTGTTTCAGAACATGATATAGATAAATTAAAGACTTTATCAGCTGGTACAGCATTATGTTTCGGAACAGCGTTTAAATTGCCTGTATATGCTAAAATAGATAAACCAAATCCAACACCAACATCAAATAATATTCAAGTTTCAGATCAATGGTTTAAAGTAGATGCAGTACAAGCACCAACACAAATAGCTAAGACAATGGAACAAACACTTGTAGATAAAAATACAATTGAAACGTTTCAATAATATTTAAAAAACACTTTTAAAAAAAGTGTTTTTATTATACAATGATAATAGGTGAAGAATATGAAAAAACTAGTTTATTATTTATTATTAACTATATTAATTCTTCCAACAATTGTATTTGCTAGTTCAACTTATAGTGAAAGCATTGATGTAGCTAATAAATACATATATGATTTTGAAGATTATTCTAGATATATAAAATTAACAGGTGATTTACCATATGGAGTAAATTCATCTAATAAATTAATTGTTTTATCAGACTTTAAAACAGGTGGTTTTTTAAATGAAAAAGAATATTTAACAAGTGCTGTTAAAGGTACATCATGGTTAGCACCAGGAATTGGATTTTGGCTAGTGGATAGAAAGATTTTAGATGTTAAATTTCAATCATTTCCAAATCCAAATATGGTATCTGGAGTAAGAGTAACAGAGTTTGTAAGACATGATACTAAAGTTAAAGGAGTAGGAACTAAAACAAATCCATGGTATTTTACAGATGGATATGTTGTAAAAGTAGGTTCATCTGATCTTTCTTCTGGTACTGCTACAGGTGGCTGTGAGCATGTACCTGAAGGCGGTAGTTGTAAGTTTAATCTTGCATATAATACAGCTATGGGAGTTAATATAAATAATTGCAAAAAAATAGTTGAGTCAAAAGGATCAACATTAACTTTAAATGGAAACGAATTGATAATTAGTGATGTTCATGGAGATATAAGTTGTTTCATTGATTTTGGAACAAATAGTAAATGTATTAAAGTTACATTTAATAATGATGATGGTAGTGGAGGAATGACTTCTCCAATATATTATAAATATGGTTATGGATGGTTTAGTGATTCATTATGCTTATCAAAAGTATCTTCAGTATCTAGACCAACAAAAACTGGTCATATATTTAATGGATATAAGATTAATAGTATAGTAGTCATAGATGCAACACCTAAAATAGCCGCTGGAATTAAAGAAGATATAACTTCTGATAGTAATACAGTAGAAGCAAAAGCTAGTTGGACAAAATGTACTGCTGGTACCTATTTAAATGGCAATAGATGTGTTGATTGTACGGCTGGCTCATATTCTTCTGCTGGGGCAGGAAGTTGTACTCCTTGCCCAGCTGGAACATATCAACCAGATGCTGGAAAGTCATCATGCAACCCATGTACAGCTGGCTCATATTCTATAGCTGGTTTGAATAGATGTATAGCTTGTACAAATGGAAAGACATCTAATGCTAAATCAGGATCTTGTCCAAAAAACTGTTTGAATAATGCAAATGTTAGCCAATGGGAAACAGCTTATTGGAATACAAATAATACAGTAACTAATAATTGTAGAATTAGATCATGTAATAGTGGATATAGGCTCAGTTCAAATAAATGTGTTAGAAACACATGCTCTAATTGGGGAGATGATATTTGGATTACTGGTCCATCAGAAAGAAGCTGCAATAATGCTGTTGCTGATTGGATTAGTGACAATTATCCACATGGAGAAATGTATGTAGACTATAATTGCGGTATGTCTCAAGCAAATCAATATTGTACATATAATAGAGGTGGAGGATATTGGAATGCTGCATGTAAGAGATGCAATGACTAATAATAAAAATAAAGATTAGAAATAATCTTTATTTTTTATGCATAAAAAAAGTACCATTAATTGGTACTTTTATTAATCTTTTTTATTGTTATCTTCTCCAGATAATTCATTACTTAATTTAATTCTATATGGATTATCTGCAGAACCATCACCAGATTTATAGAATGAATATTCATTTAATTCAATTACTAAATATAAGTTTCTATTATATTTTGTAGTAGATATATCAAATATCTTACCATCAAATATATATGCTTTTGAATTTTCTTCTGGAGCAGCTGTCATAATCCATTCAGTTGATTGTGTGTTTTGTGAAATGAAATTAAAGTTTGAACAAGATCTATCATATATATTTTTACAATTTGGATCTAAACTAATTCTCATAAATTCATATGGAGTAATAGTACTAAAATAATAAGCTTTAGTACTTAGTGTAGAACATTCAGTACTTCCATCTTGACTTTCGTCTTCAGCACTTCTTGGTGCCACACATAAATGTCTACTAACTAATTTTGATTTTAATTCACTATTTAAGAAATCTTTATCTTTGTATAATTCCTCTAACTTTTCTTGTAATAAACTATCATTAAATATATTATATCCAACGAACTTACTTGAATCTTCATTGAATCTATCATCCCATCTAGTCTTAATAGTATTCTCAGTAAATGTAGCTCTTAATTTTAGAGTTCCATCTGAACTAATACTTAATATTTGCCAAATATAATCATTAACAGTACTATTTTTCTTAACAGTTCCAAAAGCAACATAGTTATTTAAATTTTTACCTCTAAAGTAATAATCACCATTATTTGCTCTATATAAACCACTACCATTATTAGTAACTTGATTATCATTTAATACTTGCTTATATAATTCAATAGTTCTATATCTTTCACCACAATTTAGATATGGTACGTAAGAATATTCACCACTATTTTTAGAAATAGTTACAGAAGCAGTACAACTTGTTGAATCTTCAAGTAACTCATCTAATGGTTTAATATATTCACCAGCTACTAAACTTTGATAACCTAAATTATATTTAGCATTATCAGTAGTAAATTTACTTTCATTATCTTTAACATAGTTTTTACTAGCAGAAACCATTTTCTTTTCTAATTCTTCATATGTTATATATTTTGGTCTAGTTAAACTAATTAACCATACTATTAATAGTAATAATAGAAATCCACCAAGAATACTAGCACATATTATTATAAATTTTTTAGTATCCATTAAAACACTTCCTTTTTATATGTTAATTATACAATAATAGACAATTTTTAACAATTATTTTGTTAACATTTTATATATACTTTCTACATCTTTTTTAGTATTTCTATTATAAGATGGAATAACATGTAAATGATAATGTTTAACTTCTTGTAATTTACCATTATTTTGTAATAATCTAAATCCATTTGGTTTTAATTTTTCATCAATCATTTTAACAACTATTTTACTAGCTTTATTAATTTCTTTTAAATAATCTAGATCAATATCATTAACATCTAAAAAATGCTTTTTAGGAATAATTAAAGTATGTCCATTAGCAAGAGGATTAATATCTAAAAAACACCTTACATAATCATTTTCATATATAGTATATGAAGGAATATCTCCTTTATTAATTTTACAAAATAAACAATCCATTTAAATCACCTAAATGTATTATATATTAATTTTAATATAACTTCAAATGTAAAAGTATTGTAAAACTTTAATTTTATATAAAATTATATTATGTAAAACAAAATAGTCTAAATAATTATTTTTTTATAAAGACATTTTAAGTTTTTAATATATGATAGTTATAATAAAAAATATTTTTATCGATTTGATACACTTTTTTCTTAATGATATATTGCCTTTGAAAGGAGGTTTAATGTTAAATCAAGTTGTTATAGCTGGAAGGTTAACTGCTAATCCTGAAATAGTTACTACAGAAAATGATAAGAAAAGGACATATTTAACAGTTGCTGTTCCAAGAAGCTATAAAAATATAGATGGAACTTATGATTCTGATTTCATAAGATGTATTCTTTGGGGTGGTATAGCAGAATCCACATGTGAATACTGCAAAAAAGGAGATATTATTGGAATCAAAGGAAGAATCCAAACATCTAGTTACGAAAAGGATGGTGAGAAAGTTTATGTAACTGATGTAATAGCAGAAAAAGTTTCATTTTTATCTTCAAATCATAAAACAGAAGAATAATCTTCTGTTTTTTATGGCATATTAAAAAAATATAGTTTATAATACTAACTTATTAGGAGAGTTTTATGAAAATATTTGTAAAAGATAAAGTTTATGTTCAAAAGAAGGATTTAACACATTTATTAAAAGCATTTAATGGAAAGAGTATTCCATCAAGTATAATAGATAAAGTATTTAATAGTCCTTTCTTTGTTAATAAAGATAATGAATATGATTTTGTTTCATTTGAATCTTTAGAAGCAGTTGATTTTTTAAAAAAATGTACTTGGATAATAGATTATAATGAATTTGATGGTATGACTTATGAAGAGATGATGGACTATGCTTTTCATATTTTTGAAGAAATAAATAAAGTTATTAATGAATATAATGAACTGCCTGAAGAAGAAAGAAAAAAAGAAGAAGAGAATACTTCAATAGCAATAGAATTATTAGAACATAAAATGTGGTCAGTTAGAGATGTTTTATGGCATAAACAAGGCCATTTAAAATTTCCACTACCATATGGAACAAGAGCAAATTATTTTATTAATGAACTAAAAAAACAAAGTGTTCTAAGAAGACTATTAAATAGATTTAAGTAGTAGGTGGGTTTATGGATGAAATATTAAAAATTGTACTTGAAAGAAATAAAAAGAGACAAATATTAAATAAAAGAGATATTAAAAGAATTTGTGAAATTATTATAGGGATGCATAATTATAAATCAAATATTAGTATTATCTTTGAAAATAGATTTGCAGATAGTAGTAAATCAGCACTTGGTAAACAAGTTCCTAATGTAGATGAATTATATGCATTAACATTTGATGAAGAAATAATCTTTTATTTAGAAACTCTAGAAAAAGTAGCAGAAGCAAAATATCAATTACGTGGTAAAAATATGGAAGGATGTAAAACTGATTATTATAACTATTTTATATTATCAGCTATTTTTCATGAATTTACTCATGTTGATCAATTTGATAGGATTAATAAAAATAAGAAAGATTCAATTACTAAGATGCTTTTAATATGTAATAAACTAAAAGCTATAAGAGATTTTTATGCTACTAATTATTCATATTTTATAGATGAAGTAAATGCATTTACTAAAAGTGAAGTAGATGCTTCAAAAATATATACTAGTATGCCAAATGAAATAGTAAGTTTAAGAGATAAAAATGAATATGCGTATTTTGCTATAAGTAATCTTTTATCTAGATATACAGTTGATGCTACTAGTGATGAAGTAGTAAGTCCATCTGAAGTGTTAGTATACTCTGCTACTAATTATAATTTAGAAAGATGTAAAATTGATGCAAAAGAGTTTGAAAAGTTAGTTTGCCAACCATACAATATGACGTTATATAAAAAATTAACATTAGGTTTACCACTTACTTATTCAGAGTTTGCATATGCAAATTTATTAAATAGTTGTATAGCTGGTGGTCAAATAGTTGATATTCAAAAAAAATTAGAAAGAAAAATATAAAAGACTTAATGGTCTTTTTTATTTTATTATGATAAAATATAAAAGGTAATATATTATAGGAGGAATACTTATGTATGATTTTACTTTAGTAGTATTTGGAGACAAATTAGAATTAGAAACTGATACGCCTTTTAAAATCATTTATTATGATGGTAATTTAAAAAATATTATTGATAAAATTGATACTAAGTATGTTTTATTTGTTAGAAGTAATGATTCTATAACAGAGAATTATTGGAATGAAGTAATAAAGAAAACAAGTAAAGATTTTGATTCATGTTTTATAAACTTTAAGTGTGATTATCCTAATTATAGTGAAGATAAAATACCAACTGATCCTAAAGAAATAAAAGGTATTTTACCATTATATGGTAGTTATATTTGGAGTTTTATATTTAGAGTTGAATTATTTAAAAAATTATTTGATTTTGTTACTGAAAAAGGATTCAATGATTTTGTTAAAGAAAACTTTAAGAAAACAGATTGTATTAGTGATATAGTATATTATCATAAAGTAGATACTAATAAAGAATTAAATGAAGAATTATTCTATGTAGATGTTAAAAGATCAATTCATTTAAAAAATGCTATATATATTGGAAATGGAATAAGTGGAACATTTAATGGTTATATTAGTTGGGTAAGAAATATAGGAAGATGTTTTAGTAATGATTATGAAATATATATTATTTATGATGATATGAAAGATAATCTTCATGAAGAATTATCTAAATATTTTCATTTAATTAAATATGATAATAGAATTAATTATTTATGTGAAAGATTGCTTCTAACATATTCAGATTATTTTTATCCTAGAAATATAATATGTGTTGATAAAAATTATATGTTTATACATGGTAATCCAAGTGATTATCCAAACTCAAAACATTATTATGATGATGTTTATTCTGAATATGTTGCTGTATCTAAAACAGCTGCAAAAAAGTCAATTGGATATTATCCAACTAAAGATATAAAAGTTGCATATAATCCATATAAATTAGATCCAAATAAAGTATTACCTCATTTAAAATTAGTAACTACTATGAGAAGTTCAGATATTAAAAGACCAGAAAGAATAAAACAATTAGCTTCTGCTTTTGATGAATTAGATATACCATATACATGGAATGTATTTACTGATAAAAATGAAAATACTAATATAAATGGACTAATTTATAGAAGAAGAATTCCTAATACAATGCCATATGTTAATGATAGTGATTATTTAGTTCTATTAAGCGATAGTGAATCATTTTCATATAGTGTTGTAGAAGCATTATCAGTTAATACAAAAGTAATTGTTACACCATTAGAGGTATATGATGAAATAGGTGTAAAAGATGGTGAAAATGCATTTGTAGTACCTAAAGAATATTTTGATGAAGAGAATAAAGAAAAATTAAAAGAATTTGCAAAAAAAATATATGATAATAAAGATATGAAAATAGAATATACATTTGATTCAAAATTATATAATGAGTTCAATAATATATTTTTAAAGTAGGCGATTAAGATGGAAAAATAGTTGATAAGAAAACAAATGAAGTATTTACTACAAGCGGAATAAGTGGTGCAACTATTACATTTGGAGTATCAATAAAAACATATTAATTGTAAATAAATTATTAATAGAGTATAATGTTCTAAGACATATACTCTTTTTATATGTTAGGAAAGTGATTAGATGATTAAAATGTTTAAAAAACTATTTAAAAGTGTTAGAGAATATAAAAAAGTTTCAATATACTCAATTATATTTATTATATTAGAAGTATTAGTTGAAGTTATTATTCCATATACAATGGCTGATTTACTTGATAATGGTATAACAGCAGGTAATATGGATGTAGTTACAAAATGTGGAATTACATTAATTATATATGCTTTATGTTCATTATTATTTGGAACACTTGCTGGTGTTTTTGCATCAAAAGCTAGTTGTGGTTTTGCTAAAAACTTAAGACAAGATATGTATTATAATGTTCAAGATTTTTCATTTAATAATATTGATAAGTTTTCAACTTCAAGTATTATTACAAGACTTACAACAGATGTATCTAATGTACAAGGTGCATATCAAATGTTAATAAGAATCACAGTAAGAGCACCATTAATGTTAATATTTTCATTATTTATGGCATTTAAAATTAATAAAAGAATATCTGTTATATTTTTAGGTTTAATACCTGTTTTATCAATAGCATTATTCTTAATTATTAGAAAAGCTCATCCATTATTTGAAAAAGTATTTAAAACATATGATGAGTTAAATGAAAGTGTTCAAGAAAATGTTAGAGGTATTAGAGTAGTTAAATCTTTTGTTAAAGAAGATTATGAAAAAGATAAATTCGCTAAAGTATCTAAACTAATATATGATAGATTTTTATCTGCTGAAAAACTAGTAGCTTATAATGGACCTGTTATGCAACTTTGTATGTATGCTGGTATCATTTTAATATCTTGGTTTGGTGCTAAAATGATAGTTCATTCTGAGTTAACCGCTGGTGAACTTACAAGTTTAATAACTTATGGTGGTAGTATATTAGGCAGTTTAATGATGATATCTATGACTATAGTATTTTTAACACTTGCTATATCAAGTGGTGAAAGAATAGTAGAAATATTAGATGAAAAATCAAATCTTAGATCACCTGAAAATCCAATTAAAGATATGAAAGATGGAAGTATTATTTTTGATAATGTTTCATTTGGATATAAAGATAAATTAGTTCTTAAGAATATTAATCTTAATATTAAGAGTGGTGAAACTATTGGAATTATTGGTGCTACTGGTAGTTCCAAATCATCACTTGTTAGTTTAATTAGTAGGTTATATGATGTACAAAAAGGAAAAGTTTTAGTAGGAAATGTTGATGTAAGAGATTATGATTTAGATTATTTAAGAGATAATGTTTCTGTAGTACTTCAAAAAAATGTATTATTTAGTGGAACAATTAAAGAAAATCTAAGATGGGGAAATAAAACTGCAACAGATTTAGAAATGCAAGAAGCTTGTGCAGCAGCATGTGCTGATGAGTTTATAGAAGAATTACCTGATAAATATGATAGTCATGTAGATCAAGGTGGTAATAATTTTTCTGGTGGTCAAAAACAAAGATTATGTATCGCTAGGGCACTATTAAAAAGACCTAAAATATTAATTTTAGATGATTCAACTAGTGCTGTTGATACAGCAACAGATAACAAAATAAGAGAAGCATTTAAAAAATATATTCCTGATGTAACAAAAATTATTATTGCTCAAAGAATTAATTCTATAGAACATGCTGATAGAGTAATAGTTCTTGATAATGGAAAAGTAAATGCTTTTGATACTCCAAAGAATTTACTTAAAAATAATAAAATATATCAAGAAGTATATCATTCACAAGTGAAGGGAGGTAAATAAAATGAAAGAAAGTAAAAAATTACCTCAAGGACCTAGAGGAATGAAGATTGCTACTGAAAAACCTAAGTTTAATAAAAATACTTTTTTAAGAGTATTAGGTTATATGAAAAAATATAAATGGCAATATATTATTGTGTTTGCCTGTATTATTATTAGTTCACTAGCAACAGTAGCAAGTCAATTATTTATTAAAACATTAATAGATGATTATATTACACCACTTGTAGGAATGGAAAATCCAGTATATACAGGATTAATTCATTTCTTGTGTATTATGGCATGTATATATTTATTAGGAGTAATATTTTCATTTACTCAAAATAGAATAATGATATATGTATCTCAAGGTATTTTAAAAAATATTAGAGATGATATGTTCAATCATATGCAAGATTTACCAATATCTTATTTTGATCAAAACTTATATGGAGATATTATGAGTAAATATACTAATGATACTGATACATTAAGACAAATGATATCTCAATCAATAATAAGTATGATTCAATCAAGTATTACTTTAATTGTTACATTTGTATCTATGTTAGTATTAAATATACCTTTAACTTTAATAGTAATAGTAGGAATATTTTTAATGATAACTCTTACTAAAAATATTATGGTTAAATCAAGAATATATTTTAAGAAACAACAGGAATCTCTTGGAGAATTAAATGGTTATATTGAAGAAATGATTTCTGGTCAAAAAGTAGTAAAAGTATTTACTTATGAAGAAGAAGCAAAAAAAGCATTTGATAAATTAAATGATAAATTATTTGTTAATTCAAGTACTGCTAATGCATTAGGTAATGTAATGGGACCAGTTACTCATAATATAGGTAATTTAATATATGTAGTAATAGCATTTATAGGTGGAATATTTGCTATTAAATATCATAATTTAACTCTTGGTAGCGTAGCAGCATTTTTAACCTTAACAAGAAGTTTTACAATGCCAATAATGCAAGTAACTAGTCAATTTAATTCAATTATTATGGGACTTTCTGGTGCTGAAAGAATATTTAACTTAATAGATACACCTGTAGAAGAAAATAATGGACAAGTAAGACTAGTATTTGTTAAAGAAGATAAAGATGAATTAATTGAAAGTAATAAATATACAGGACTTTGGGCATGGAAAAAAGATGATAAATTAATTCCATTAAAAGGTGATGTTAGATTTAATAATGTACACTTTAGTTATGTTAAAGGAAAAGAAGTAATCCATGATATTAGTTTATATGCTAAACCAGGTCAAAAAATAGCTTTTGTTGGTTCAACAGGAGCAGGTAAAACTACAATAACTAATTTATTAAATAGATTTTATGATATTGATAAAGGAAGTATTACATATGATGGTATTGATATTAATGAAATAAACAAAAAAGATTTAAGAAAAAGTTTAGGTATGGTTTTGCAAGATACTAACTTATTTGATGGAACTATTATGGATAACATTAGATATGGTAAGGAAAATGCTACAGATGAAGAATGTATAGAAGCAGCTAAGCTTGCTAATGCACATGATTTTATTGAAATGTTACCAGATGGATATAAAACTAAAATAACTGGTAATGGTGCTAATCTATCACAAGGGCAAAGACAACTTTTATCAATAGCAAGATGTGCTGTTGCTAATCCTCCAGTAATGATACTTGATGAAGCAACATCTTCTATAGATACAAGAACTGAAAAGATAGTTCAAGATGGTATGGATAAATTAATGGAAGGAAGAACAGTATTTGTAATCGCACATAGATTATCTACAATACAAAATGCAAAAGCAATAATGGTTATGGAACATGGTAAAATAATTGAAAGAGGAAGTCATGAAGAACTAATTGCTCAAAAGGGTAGATACTATGAGTTATATACAGGAAAATTTGAATTAGAATAAAAGCACTTTGAAAAAGGGTGTTTTTATTTTATAATTATAGTAGGTGAAGATATGAAAAAAATAGTTTATTATTTGATGTTTATTATATTAATGTTTCCAACAATTATTTTTGCTAGTTCAACTTATGATGATGGAATAAATATTGCAAACAAATATATATATGATTTTCAGGATTATTCTAGATATATAAAATTAACAGGTGATTTACCATATGGAATAAATAGTTCTAATAAACCAGTAGTAGTGAGCGATTTTAAAACTGGTGGTTTTTTAAATGAGAAAGAATACAATATGAGTATTAGAAATAGTGCTTCATGGTTAGCTCCTGGAATAGGATATTGGTTAATAGGAAATAAAATACTAGATGTAAGAGTATCAGCATCAGTAAATGCTAATGTAGTATCAGGAGTAAGAGTAACAGAGTTTGTAAAACATGACGCTAAAGTTAAGGGAAATGGTACTAAAACAACTCCATGGTATTTTACAGATGGATATATTGTAAAAGTAGGTTCATCTGATCTTTCTTTAGGTACTGTTACTGGTAATTGTGAGCATGTTCAAGATGGTGGAAGCTGCAAGCATACTCTTACATATGATACTAAAGTTGGTGTTAACATAAATAATTGCAAAAAAACAGTTGAGTCAAAAGGAGCAACAATAACTTTAAATGGGAATGAATTGATAATTAGTAATGTTCATAGTGATATAAGTTGTCTTATAGACTTTGGAAATAATAAATGTGTTAAAGTTGATTTTAATAATGCAGGTGGAACTGGTGGAATGACTACACCAATATATTATAAATATGGATTTGGATGGTTTAGTGATGGATTATGCTTATCAAAGGTAAATAGTTTAAGTGTACCAACTAAAACAGGAAATAGATTTAATGGATATAGATACAATAGTATATTAATAATAAATGAAAATAGCCAAATAGCAGCAGGAATAAAAGAAAATATAACAAGTAATATAACTGCAGTTGCAGATTGGGAACCATGTGGACCAGGAAAATATTTAAGTGGAAATACTTGTGTTAGTTGTTCAGAAGGAACATATAGTAATGGAACTGCAAATACAACATGTACACCTTGCACAGCCGGAAAATTCGCAGCTGGAACAGGAAACACATCATGTACACCTTGCGCAGCCGGAAAATATGCATCAGGAACAGGAAACACATCATGTGCACCTTGCGCAGCCGGAAAATTCGCAGCTGGAACAGGAAATTCAATATGTACAGATTGTGTTGCGGGGTCATATTCAACAGGAACAGGAAATTCGGGATGTACAGCTTGTCAAAATGGAAAAACAAGTTCTACAGGATCAACATCATGCGGTTTAAATTGTACAAATACATCTAATGTAGCAAGTTGGAAAACAGCATCATGGACTAATAATTCTGTAAGTAATTTATGTACAATTAACTCATGTGCTTCAGGATATAAAATTAGTAGTAATACTTGTATACTTGATTCTATATTTACGTTCAAATATACTGGACGATTCCAATATAAAGATGGAGGCAATAATGCCGTAACAGTAGCTGCTAATTCTAACCCAACACAAATAAAAATTAATAATACTAATTGGTGGGTAAAATTCCTAACATCTGGAACATTAACAGTTAATAGTATTAATAGTAAGGTTGATGTCTTCTTAGTAGGAGGCGGCGGAGGCGCTGGAGGCTGCACTGAAACAAGAGGCGGCGGCGGAGGCGGCGGTGGATATACCACTACATACACAAACTTCGCAATAAGTGCACGATCTTATGGCATAACTATTGGAAATGGTGGTAACTGTGGCAGCAGTGGTGGATCTAGTAGTGCTTTTGGATATTCTGCTGCTGGTGGAGGCGCAGGAGCATCATTCTGGAGTGGTGGCCGTGGTGGAAATGGCGGCTCTGGTGGTGGTGGCTGCTTCGGAGGTAATGGTTGGCCAACTCCAACAGGAACAGGTGGTTCTAATGGTAGTGCTGGAACAGATGGTAGAGTTAGTACATTCGCTGCTAATGGTGGTTATAATAGATATCATTATGGTGGAAGTGGCTGTTCAAGCAATGGTGGATGTAAGAAAAATGGAGCAACATGCACCAATACTAGAGCGTTTTGCGAATCTGGCGGTGAATTATATGCTGGTGGAGGCGCAGGTGGAGATCACGAATATTGCGGAAAATATGGAGATGGCGGCGGAGGCGGTGCTAATAGTGCATGCGTTTGCGGTTGTGAGGGACATAAAGCTGTAGCAAATTATGGCGGCGGAGGCGCAATGGCCGCAGGATCATCTGGAGTTGTAATTTTAAGAAACAAAAGATAAATAATAAAAAAGTAGATATGGAAAGATATCTACTTTTTTGTTATAATTATATAGTAGAATACGGAGGGAACATGAAAGCAATAGATATTATAGAAAAAAAACAAAAAAATGAAATTTTAGAATATGATGAAATAAAATATATGGTTAATTCATATGTTAAAGGTAAAATTAATGATAAGACTATGTCTGATTTTTTATGGCAAATTTATAATAATGGTTTAACATTAAATGAAACAATTGCCTTAACAGATGTAATGATTAAAAGTGGAGAAGAAATAGACCTTAGTAGTTTAGGTCTTCCAGTTGTTGATAAACATTCAACTGGTGGTGTAGGAGATAAAATTACTTTAATAGTTTCACCAATAGTTGCTGCTGCTGGCGTATGTGTGCCAAAAATGAGTGGGAGAGGATTGGGGCTTACTGGAGGAACAGTTGATAAATTAGAAAGTATTCCAGGATATAAATTAGATTTAAATAGAAAACAATTCTTAGATGCACTAAAAAATGTTGGATGTGCTGTTATATCACAAAGTGAAAAAATAGCAGTTGCTGATAAAAAGATTTATGCTCTTAGAAATGAAATAGGTGCTGTTGATTCAATTCCTTTAATAGCAAGTTCTATAATGTCTAAAAAGATAGCAAGTGGTAGTGATATTATTATAATTGATCTTAAAGTAGGAAAAGGTGCATTCATGAAGAATGTTAAAGATGCTACTAAACTTGCTAAAACAATGGTTAAAATTGGACAACATTACAATAAAAAAGTTATTTGTACTCTAAGTGATATGAATATACCTCTTGGTAGAAATATAGGTAATGCATTAGAAGTAAAAGAAGCTATGGATTTCTTTGCTGGTAAATATGATAAAAGATTATATGATTTATCAGTATATATTTCTAGTTTAATGATTAGTAGTGCTAAAAATATATCATTTAGAAAAGCTAAATCTATAGTAATAAATTTACTTGAAAACAATCATGCTAAGAGTAAATTCTATCAATGGATTAAATATCAAGGGGGAGATATTACTAAGATTAGAGATAAAGCTAAAAAGTATATTGTTATAAGTAATAGAAGTGGATATGTTAACTCTATAGATTCTAATGAAATTGCTCAATTAGTATTTGATTTAGGAGCAGGTAGAAAGAAAAAGAAAGATAAAATTGATTATGCTTGTGGTGTAATATTAAATAAACAATTAGGTGAAAAAGTTATTAAAGGTGAAATCCTTGGAGTAATTTTCTACAATAAGAAAGTAGAAGGTATGGAAAAAATATTTGCTGATGCATTTAAAATTGAAAAGAGAAAGAAAAGAGTTAAAAATATTATAATTAGTACAGTAAAATAAAAAGAAGTTTTTAAACTTCTTTTATTTTGTCATAACTAAATATTCTTCATATGTAACATTAAGTTCATGTATTTTAGTAGCTGTTTCAACATTTAAATATCTATAATGCCAAGGTTCATATTTATAACCAGTAATAAACATTTTATTTTCAGGATATCTTAATATAAAACCATACTTATATGAATTGTTTATTAACCATTCATATTCTTTAGTATTTTCAAAATGTGCTGAAGAACTTGCTGTATTAATATCTACTGCTAAACCAGTGTTGTGTTCAGAGTGACCAGGTCTTGCAGAATATGTATCGGCTTTTGTTCTACCATCTTTATTAACATAATTATTATATATACTTTTTTGACTAGAATAACTTCTATAAGCAGAAATACTTCTTAACTTAATTCCATCTTTTTTTGCTGCATCAACCATTTCTCTAAAATGTTTAGCAGCTTCTTTATTCATTTTTCCTTTACCATAACCGTCCCCTAAAGTTTCTAAATTAGCATCATAATTTTCATTGATTGAATAATATTTATTAACTAATATTAATGTTCCTTTAGATGTATCAGCAGGTTTAATATCTGTATAGAAATCTTTATCAAGACCAATTTCTACATATAGAACTGCATTTTCTTCTGAATAATTATTTTTATCAAAATATGATTGATATCTTTTAACATTTTCGATATTAAAATAATTAGATGCTTTAAATTTTAATAGGTCTTTATATTTTTCATTTAACAAATAGTTTTTTACTTCTGAAATAGTAAATGTTTTTTCAATTTGTTCTATTTCAACAGTAGTATATCCTAAAGACAATAATTCTTCTTTATATGCATATTCATCATAAGAAATATCTTTTCCTTCATTATTTATAATAGAAGTTTCATTATCAGGACCTAATTCTTTTTCTTCTTTTATAGTTATAATTGTTAAATAAGTAATCATACAAGAAAGCAGTACAATTATTACAATGTATAATACTTTGTTATCATGTTTTGTTCTTTTTCTCGTTCTCATATCATCACTTCCTTAATTAGATTATATAAGAAAGAAAAATAAAAATTAATAGTTTTACTATAATTTGACATAAAAAAACTATTAAATCTTTAATAGTTCTTTAAATCTTTTAGTTAACTTATTTTCACAGCAAATTACAATATAAATTACTGTTGCGATTATATCTCCACTAACTAGATCTATAAAAACATGTTGTTTTAATATTAATGTTGATGCCATTATTGTAATTGATATTATAAATATAAACAATTTAAAGTAAATATTTGTATTTTTAGAAGTGGTTATAAATAATATCCATAACATACTTATAGCACAATGTAGTGAAGGAAAACAGTTTAATATTGGAGTATCAATCCAGAAAATAAATCTTGTTATTAATTCTATAAATGAACTTCCTTCTATAACAGGTCTAACAACAGTAGTTGGATATATTACAAATATTATATTAGCTACTATAGTCATAAAAATATATGTTAAACAATATTTACTAAATAATGTTTTATCTTTTTTGTATAATACATAAGGTACTATAAAAAGTAGTACATACCAAATACAATATGGAATGATAGCATATATATTAAATGGAATTTTTAAATCAATGCTATTACCAATTAAATGTGGATTTCCTTCAAGTAACTTAGATATTAAATAGCATAGTGATTGAAAAGCAATTAATCCAATTGTTACTAATAAAGGTTTAAACTCTATTTTTTTCATAAGCATCACAAAAAGATTATATAACAAAAAGTTAAATAAATCAAAAATACTAGAAAAATAATTAGTTTTATATTATAATGTGTGCGAGGTGGAGGATATGGCAAAACAAACTATATGCTTAGTTGGTAGACCTAATACTGGTAAATCAACATTATTTAATAGAATTGTTGGTAAAAAAGTTGCTATTATTGAAGATGCTCCTGGAATAACTAGAGATAGAATTTATTCACAAGCATCATTTAATGATATTCCATTTTATTTAATTGATACAGGTGGTATTGATATTAAAGATGGAGACTTTAATGATGAAATAAAAGCACAAGTTGAAATTGGTATTGAAGAATCAGATACTATTATTTTTGTTGTAGACTCTAAAGATGGAATTACTAATAATGATTTAATAATCCGCGATATGTTAAAGAAACAAAATAAGAGAGTAGTAGTAGCTATTAATAAAGTTGATAATAGTATTGGAAAAGAAAATATTTATGAGTTTTATTCTCTTGGATTTGATGAGTACTTTCCAATATCAGCTGAACATGGTACAGGAGTAAATGATTTATTAAAATACATTACTGATGGTTATGAAGCTGGATATGAAGATGAAGATGATAATATCAAAATAGCTGTTATTGGAAGACCAAATGTAGGCAAATCAAGTTTAGTAAATGCATTATTAAATGAAGAAAGAGTAATTGTAAGTGATGTAGCTGGTACAACAAGAGATGCTATTGATACTAAATTTACATATAATAAAGAAGAATATACTTTAATAGATACAGCTGGTTTAAGAAAAAAAGGTAAAATATTTGAATCAGTAGAAAAGTATTCATTGTTAAGAAGTATGAAAGCTATTGATAGAAGTGATGTATGTTTACTTGTTATTGATGCTACTACTGGAATAGTAGAACATGATAAACATATAGCAGGGTATGCTTTAGAAGCAGGTAAACCAATAGTAATAGTTGTTAATAAATGGGATACTATTGAAGAAAAAGATGATGCTATTAAAGAGTGGACTAAGAGTATAAGACATAATTTTCAATTCATGGATTATGCAAAAATAGTATTTTTAAGCGCACAAACTAAGAAAAGAATACACACTTTAATGCCAGAAGTTATTGCTTCATATAATAATAGTATTAAAGAAGTAAAAACAAATGTAATAAATGATATTATTAGAGATGCATTTATTGAAACACCACCAGCATCATTTAAAGGTAAAAAATTAAAAGTTTATTTTACTCATCAATCTGGTACAAAACCACCAAGATTTGATATAGAAGTTAATTCTAAAGGATTAGTTCACTTTAGTTATTATAGATACCTTGAAAATAAAATAAGAGAGAATATTGATTTTAGTGGAACACCAATTATCATTCAATTTAAAAATAAAGGTGAACAAGAATTGTAAAATGATAAAGAAGATATTTTAAATAATATCTTCTTTTTGTTATACTTAAAGTAGGTGATAATATGAATGAACAAAATAATCAAAATATTTATGGTCCTAATCCAGAGCAAAAAAAGGGAAATGTTTTATTTTTAGTACTAAGTTTTTTCTTTCCAATTATAGGATTTATACTATTTTTTGTATGGATGAACTCAAATAAAGAAAATGCTAAAATGGCTTTAGTTGGTTCAATAATTGGTTTTTTTGTCGGTGTAATATCATCAATAGCAATCACTTTTGTATTTATTAATTCTTTCGATGATATGGCTAGAAATATAAACGACGATGCAGATAAAATAGAATATATAAGAAAATATGATTTTGAAAGAAGCAAATCATCAGATTTTAAAGAATCTCTAGCAGCGGAAGAAATAGAATTAAAATATACTGATTATCAAGAAACTGATGATCAAGTTACTATTTATTTGTTTAGAGGACAAGGTTGTCATTATTGTAAAGACTTTTTAAATTTTTTAAATGATAATGCTCAAGAATATGGTAAATATTTTAAACTAAGATCTTATGAAACTTGGCATGATAGTTTTAATAGTGATTTATTAGAAGCAACTGCAAGTTTCTTAAATAGACCAGTAGAAGGTGTACCATATATAATTATCGGTAATAAAGTATTTGCTGGATATGCCCCATCATATGATGAAGAAATCTTAGCAACAATAAAAGATGCATATGATGGCGGTAGTATGTACAAATATGATGTATTTGAAGAAATGAAGGAACAAAGACTTATTAAGTAATAATGGAAGGAGGAACTTATGGATAATAATGGAAGACCAGTTGAGGACAAAGGAAGCTTTGGATGGGCTGTATTAGGATTTTTCATTCCACTAGTAGGTTTAATTTTATTCCTAACATGGAAAAATGATAAACCAAAATCTGCTAAAAAAGCTGGAATAGGTGCTATAGTAGGTGCTATAGCAGGCTTAATACTACCAGCTATAATATCAGCTCTTTTCTATTTTGCAATATGGCCTGGCGTTCAAGCTAATATTGTTGATCAAACTTGTAAGACATATGGTAGCGAATATAAAGCAGTTAGTACTGAAATAGAAAATACAGGCCAATATAATTGGTGTTGTTGTAAAGATGGAAGCACTAATTGTTCTAGCAATAATCCAAGCTGCATTATTATGTCTGAAGAAGAATAAAAAATAAAATTATAAAAAAGTTATTTACTAAAATAATTTTTTTTAATATAATTTAATTATGATAGGAGGAAGTAAATTATGGATAATGGTGCAAACTTCAACAATAATCAACAACCAGTTCAACCAGAAATGAACCAACAACCAGTTCAACCAGAAATGAACCAACAACCAAATAATGGAATGTATGGTCCTCAACCAACACAACCTGAAGACAAAGGAAGCTTTGGATGGGCTGTATTAGGTTTCTTTATTCCACTAGTAGGTTTAATTTTATTCCTAGCATGGAAAAATGATAAACCAAATTCTGCTAAAAAAGCTGGAATAGGTGCATTAGTTAGCGTTATTTTAAGCGTTGTTATGTCAATTGTTATGACATTTCTAGGAGCTGCTTTATTCGGTGGAATTATTGCAGGATTAGAAGATGCTAACTGGACAGTTGAAACTGATGATGAAACTACATCTAGTTGGGATGATGATACTTCATTCGGAAGTAATGATGATTATGATGTTTCATATGATGAAGATTATGTAACTATGGATGATGAACCAGCTGCAGAATAACGTTTAATAATAAGAAATATTTGTATTATTTACAAATATTTTTTTTTGGATTATAATTTTCATAGAGGAAGATATGAAAGTAAAATATTTAATAATTTGGTCATTGTTTGCTTTATTATTTATAGGTACATTTAGTGTATCTTTATCTTATCTTGGAACAAAAGTTGTTTCAGATGGATCAAATACTACTGTATTTCACACTGGAAAATTAGATTTAAATGTTGTAGATAGTAAACTAGAAAATGTATTATTAATACCTATATATGATAAAGATTATCATACATCTGCATATAAGAAGTCATTTAGTATAATTTCATCTAAAGAATCATTAAATTCATGTACAGATATTTATCTTAAAATTAATGAAATATCTGATGAATTAAAAAGTGAATATTTAAAATATAAGCTAATAACAGATAACAAAATATATGATGGTGATTTTAAAGATGCTAAAGATGGTGAAAATATGTTACTTGCAGAACATGTTTTTATAGAAAAAGATACTACTAATAAATATGATTTATATATATGGATTAGTTATGCTGATGGGGTAGACCAAATGAGCATGTTAAATAAGAATTTAAAGTCTAAAATAGTAGTAAAATCATATGATTCTGAAAATATTAACACATGTGAATAAAAAAATCTTGACATGTGTTTTTTTTAATGTTAAAATCAAATAGATTTCGGGTTTTCATGTATTGAAAACCTAAAAAAATAAGAATTATGATACACCTGGAAATGTGTAATAAGAAAGGAGATTTTTATGGCTACAATTAATCAACTTGTTAGAAATGGTAGAGGAAAGAAAACTAAAAAGAGTAAAAGTCCAGTTTTAAATATTGGATATAATTCAAAAGATAAAGTTAGAACTAATAATTCATCACCACAAAAACGTGGAGTATGTACTCGTGTTTCTACAAAGACACCTAAAAAACCAAACTCAGCTTTAAGAAAAATAGCAAGAGTTAGATTAAGTAACGGAATGGAAGTTACTTGTTATATCGGTGGAGAAGGACATAACTTACAAGAACATAGTGTTGTTCTAATCCGTGGTGGTCGTGTTAAAGACTTAATCGGTGTTCGTTATCATATTGTTCGTGGTACTTTAGATACTGCTGGTATTGATAAAAGAAGACAAGGTAGAAGTAAATATGGTACTAAAAAACCTAAAACTAAGTAATTTAAATTGAAAATTAGAAAGGAGATAATAAAATGCGTAAAAGACAAGCAATTAAAAGAGATGTTTTAGCAGATCCAATATATAATTCTAAAATGGTTACTAAATTAATCAATGGAATCATGTTAGATGGTAAAAAAGGTACTGCTCAAAAGATTTTATATAGCGCACTTGATATAGTTAAAGAAAAAACAAATAAAGATCCTTTAGAAGTTTTAAATCAAGCATTTGAAAATATCAAACCAGCTTTAGAAATAAAGAGTAGAAGAATTGGTGGAAGTAACTATTCTGTACCAATGGAAGTAAGAGAAGATAGAGCAAATGCTTTAACTCTTAGATGGTTAATTCAATATGCTAAGAATAGAACAGGAAAAGGTATGGCAGAAAATTTAGCTGCTGAAATTATAGATGCTTCAAATGGTGTTGGTGGAGCAGTTAAGAAGAGAGAAGACACACATAAGATGGCAGAAGCTAATAAAGCTTATGCACATTATAGATGGTAAGAAGGGAGAATATTTATGGCTCGTGATGTATCAATCGATAAAACTCGTAATATAGGAATTATGGCTCACATTGATGCTGGTAAAACAACAACAACTGAGAGAATTCTATATTTAGGTGGAAACATTCATAAAATTGGTGAAACACATGATGGTGAATCACAAATGGACTGGATGGATCAAGAAAAAGAAAGAGGTATTACAATCACTAGTGCTGCTACAACTGTTCACTGGAATGGATATAGATTTAACATCATAGACACTCCTGGACACGTAGACTTCACAATTGAAGTTGCTCGTAGCTTAAGAGTATTAGATGGTGCTATTGCACTTATTGATGCTCAAGCAGGTGTAGAAACTCAAACTGAACAAGTTTGGAGACAAGCTAATGATTATAGAGTACCTAGAATGATTTGTGCTAATAAAATGGAAAAAATAGGAGCTGACTTCTATTATTCATTAGATTCAATTCATAATAGATTATCTGAAAAAGCTGAACCTATTATTTTACCAATAGGTGGAGAAGATCATTTTACTGGATATGTTGATTTAGTAACAATGAAAGCTTATGAATATGATGGTACAAAAGAACAAAACTTAAAAGAAATAGATATTCCTGCTGATCTAAAAGATAGAGCAGAAGAATATAGAGGAGTTTTAATTGAAGCAGTTGCTGATTATAGTGATGAATTAATGGAAGCTTATCTTGAAGGTAATGAAGTTTCTGTTGAATTATTAAAATCAACAATTAGAAAAGCTACAATTGATGTAAACTTCTTCCCAGTATTATGTGCAGATGCACTAGGAGATAAAGGTACTCGTACATTAATGGATGCAGTTATCGATTATCTTCCAGCACCAACTGATATTGATGATGTTAAAGGTGTTGATTTAAATGATAAAGAAGTTACTAGAAAACCTAGTGATTCTGAACCATTCTCAGCATTAGCATTTAAGGTTATGAATGACCCATTTGTTGGAAACTTAACATTCTTCCGTGTATATTCAGGTGTTTTAAAGAGTGGAAGTTATGTAATGAACTCTACTAATGGAGAAAAAGAAAGAATCGGACGTATTCTTCAAATGCATGCTAATCAAAGAAAAGAAATTCAAGAAGTATATGCTGGTGAAATAGCAGCAGCAGTAGGTTTAAAAGATACTACAACTGGAGATACACTTTGTGATGAAAAATCTCAAGTTATCTTAGAAAAAATGGTATTCCCAGAACCAGTTATTGAACTTGCTATTGAACCAAAATCAAAAGCTGATCAAGAAAAAATGAGCTTAGCTCTTCAAAAATTAGCTAAAGAAGACCCATCATTTAGAGCAAAAACTGATCATGAAACTGGTCAAACTATTATTGCTGGTATGGGTGAACTTCACTTAGATGTATTAGTTGACAGAATGAGAAGAGAATTTGGTGTTGAAGCTAATGTAGGTAAACCACAAGTTGCTTACAGAGAAACAATAAAGACTACTGCAGAATGCGAAGGAAAATACATCAAACAATCAGGTGGACGTGGACAATACGGACATGTTTGGGTTAAATTTGAACCAAATAAAGATAAAGGATATGAATTTGTTGATGAAGTTGTTGGTGGAGTTGTTCCAAGAGAATATATTCCAGTTGTTGATAAAGGACTTCAAGAAGCACTTGCTGGTGGTGTACTAGCAGGATATCCAATGATAGATGTTAAATGTACATTATTTGATGGATCTTACCATGATGTAGACTCAAATGAAATGGCATTCAAAATCGCAGCATCTATGGCATTAAAAGAAGCTAAAAATAAATGTAATCCATGTATTTTAGAACCAATTATGTTAGTAGACGTAAGAGTTCCAGAAGAATTTATGGGTACAGTTATGGGTGATTTAACTAGTAGAAGAGGTAAACCTCTTGGAAATGAAAGTATCGGAAAAGACATTGATATTAAAGCAATGGTTCCACTTTCAGAAATGTTCGGTTATATGACAGTACTTAGAAGTAATACTCAAGGTCGTGGAACATATCAAATGATCTTCGATCATTATGAAGAAGTACCTAAAGGTATAGCTGAAGATATTATTAAGAAAAACGGTGTACAATAATCGTACACTAGTGTTGCCAATTTAGTTATTTATACTTGAAAACTAGTCAAGTATTAGATAAAATATATTTATGTAAAAAAAAGGAGGAAAGTAAAATGGCAAAACAAAAATTCGATCGTTCTAAAGAACACGTTAATATTGGTACTATTGGACACGTTGACCATGGTAAAACAACATTAACAGCTGCAATTACTAAATATTTTGGTGAATTTATGGCTTATGATCAAATCGATAAAGCACCAGAAGAAAAGGAAAGAGGTATTACTATTAATACTGCTCACGTTGAGTATTCTACTGAAAAACGTCACTATGCTCACGTTGACTGTCCAGGACACGCTGATTATGTTAAAAACATGATTACAGGTGCTGCTCAAATGGATGGAGCTATCTTAGTAGTTTCTGCTACAGATGGTCCAATGCCTCAAACTAGAGAACACATCTTATTATCACGTCAAGTTGGTGTACCAAAAATGGTTGTATTTATCAACAAATGTGATATGGTTGATGATGCTGAACTTCTAGACTTAGTTGAAATGGAAGTTAGAGAATTATTAAATGAATACGGATTTGATGGAGACAATACTCCAGTTATTCGTGGATCTGCTCTTAAGGCTCTTGAAGGAGATGAAAAATGGGTACAACCTATTAAAGATCTTATGGCTGCTGTTGATTCATGGATTGATACTCCAGTAAGAGATACAGAAAAACCATTCTTAATGAGCATTGAAGATGTATTTACTATTACAGGACGTGGAACTGTTGTTACAGGTCGTGTTGAAAGAGGTAGATTAAATCTTAACGATGAAGTTGAAATCGTTGGTATTAGAGATACTAGAAAAACTGTTGTTACTGGTATTGAAATGTTCAGAAAATCTTTAGATTATGCTGAAGCTGGAGATAATGCTGGAGTTTTACTTCGTGGAATTAATAGAGAAGATGTTGAAAGAGGACAAGTTCTTTGTAAACCAGGAAGCGTTACACCACATAAGAAATTCAAAGCTAGCGTTTATGTATTATCTAAAGAAGAAGGTGGACGTCATACTCCATTCTTTAGTAACTATAGACCACAATTCTACTTCAGAACAACTGATGTTACTGGTGTAATTACTTTACCAGAAGGTACAGAAATGGTTATGCCTGGTGACAATGTTGATATGACTGTTGAATTAATCACTCCAATCGCAATTGAAAACGGAACAAACTTCTCAATTCGTGAAGGTGGTAGAACAGTTGGTGCTGGTGTAGTTTCTGAAATATTGGAATAATCCAAGCCAAAAAGAATATTAACTCTAGAGCAATCTAGAGTTTTTTCTTTGCTTTACTTTTTATATTATAAATATTATAATTATAATGAGGAATAATATGAAAGAAAGAAGATATATAAAAGTAATTAGAAATAGAATAATTCTTCTAACTGCATTCTTAATTTTAGTATGCATTTCTTTTAGTACGTCTTATTCTAATTTTATTTATAAATCTTCTAATCATAGAGCAGTTGAAATGTATGTCAACAAATTAGATTATGAACTTAAAATAAATGATTCATATACTGATAATATTTCTATTAAACCAGGTAACACTATTATTAATGTTAATATTTCTTCATTAAATGATGTAGAAACTAATTTTAAACTATTATTTAGTGATAATAAAGATATTAATATTTTTTATCTTGGAGATAAACCTAGTGGAAGTATTCGCTCAAGTGAAGTAAAAACATATAAATTATTTATGTCTAATATTAGTGATAAATTAATAAATGTTAAATTTGAATTATCATCTGGATATATTAATAATTCTCTTGATGATATTGATATTAGTGAAGGATATAAAGAGATAAATGATACATTACTTTTAGGTGATTATGTAAATTATATTCCAACTAATACTAATAGTAATTATGTTTTATCTAAGAATTTATCTGGATATTCTAAGGATCAAACTATCAATAAAAAAACATCAAAATGGAGACTATTAGATATCAATAATGATGGAAGTATAAATATTATTTCTGAAAATTCAATTACAATTGATAATAAAAATAATCTTATATATTTAAGTGGTAGTGTAGGTTACAATAATGGTGTTTATCTACTAAATGATATTTGTAATCAATTATATGGTAGTTATAATGCACCTGCTAGAAACTTAAATATAAACGATATTGAAAAGAGTTTAAGTAATATTTGGTCATATAAAGAATACTATAATCCTCAAACAGAAAATGGATATATTAAATATGATAATAATACTTATACACCAAAACAATATTTAAATAATATAGCTAAAAGTGAAGCAGGCTCATTAATTGAAGAAGATAGTTTTATTAAACAAGATTCTTTAGAAATAAATGTTGATTATTGGGCACATGAAATGGAAGAAAATAACTTTAAAAATGGTTATTATGAATTATTTATGAATCAAAAATATAATACTTGGTTATCAAGTAGATATGTAAATGCATTTGATAGTTATGCCTTATTTGGACTTTCTAATATATATTCTAATGTAGTAAGTGGAAATATATTATATAGTTCAATGAATAGTATTTTTACTAATGGTAATGCTATTAGGCCAGTTGTTACAATTAAAAATCCAATATATTTAGAAAAAGGAATAATTAATTTAAAGTAATATGAAAAAATTAAATAAAATAGGAAATGAAAAAATAATTTTAATTGTACTTTTCTTTATGTCATTTTCTATGGGTGTTTGGTCTAATTATAGACAATTATGGCTAGAAGAAAGACTATTTACTATAACAGATATTAGTAGAATATTATCTGTTGCTTTAATATGTAGTTCAATTATTTCATTTATTATAAGTTTATTTTCTGGAAAAATTAAAATAAAAGATATTATATTTGAATCTATAATGTTTAGAGCAATAAGTATGGTAGTTCTTTTATATACTAATGATATTTTTGTAATTAAAACATGTATATTATTAACTATAATGTGTGAAGTAATATTCTCAGTTAGTTATTATCCATTACTTGTATATATCAATAAAACAGATGAAATGTATAGAAAGAAATCTTTAATAGATTATGTCGCTAGAGACATAGGTATTATAGGATGTGGTTTATTATTGGGTATATCTATTCATAATATTCCAATACTTACATATCAAGGATGTTTAGTAATAGCATTAATTTCAAATTTACTTAGTGGTATAGCTTTATTATTCTTCAGTTATAAAGAAAAAGTATCAAATGAACATGGAACATTAATAAAATCATTTAAGAATATATTTAAAGATAAAACAAATGTAATATATTTAATTAGTGTATTATTTATAGATATATCTTATGGTATTGTATTTGATTTAATGATGTTAATACTAACAGGAAAAGAATATATAAACTTTGAAGTATCTTATGCATCAATATTTATAATAGTATGTAATTTCTTAGGTAGTGTATTTTGTTCAATGTTTAATAAATTAAGTAATAAAATTAGCTTTAATATGGCAATGTTTATTAAATTTGGAACTAGATTAATATCATTTATAGTAGCATATATAACAAATGATATTAATGCTTTTGTAATATCTATTGTAATATCATATATAACAAGTAGATTACTTGAAGATAAATCTACAGGTACTTTCTTAAAAAGAGTTAAGAATGAAGATCAATTCTTATATGGAAATATTAGATATTTTATAGCTTGTTTAGGTGAAGGAATAGGTGCTTTTATAGCAGGTGTATTAATAGTGATGTCATTTAGAAATATATTTTTAGGTGCTGCAATAACAACAACAATACAAATTATTTTACTTTTAATAGCATATAAAACTATTAAGAAATAAATGTAAAGTTCATGCCTTTTTAAACAAATAGAGTGGTAAATATGTTAATATTATGTTGTATAGGAGGGCTTTAATTATGGGATTTGAAGAATACTTAAATAGTAATTTAGGACGATTTAAAGATGAACTATCACAAAAAGAAATAAAGGAACTAAAAGGTTTATATGATAAACTTTATATAATGAAAAACAAAGCAAATATGACTGATAATAAAAAAGTTAATGAACAAGTTGAAGAAGCAGCTCAAAAATTAGCAGCTAAAATACAATATTATAAAGATCGTTATGATATAGTACACTTCGAAGACATATCTACAATTTCAATGTAAAATATAAATGGTTTAAAAGCCATTTTTATTTTGATATAATATTTTTGGTGAAAGAAATGAAAATAGTTATAGTTGGTGCTGGTATTAGCGGAATAGTTAGCGCTATTAAATTAGGTAAAAATAATGAAGTAATAGTTTTAGAACATAATGATAAACCATTAAAAAAATTATTATTAACAGGTAATGGAAAGTGTAATTATTTTAATGATAATTTTAATGAAAATAAATATTTTTCCTATGACAGAGACTTAATAAATAGATTTATAAATGATAATAATAAAAAGAAATTATTATCTTTTTATGATAGTATTGGATTAATACCAAGAATTAAGAATGGTTATTATTATCCATCTTCTAATCAAGCGTATACTGTTTATAATGCTTTATTAAAAGAAGCAAATAACAATAATGTTAAAATTATATATAACTATGATGTAAAAGATATTAAAAAGGATAATGAAAAATATATCATTAACAATGATATTAGATGTGATAAATTAATAATTAGTACTGGATCTAAAGCTTATCCTAAAACAGGAAGCGTAGGATTTGGATATGAATTATGTAATAAATTAAATATTAAAATTAATAAAGTATTTCCATCACTAGTGGCTTTAACAATTAATAAAAATATTAAGGATATATCTGGTGTTAGAAGTGATGTTAAAGTAAGTCTTTATGAAAATGATAAGTTAATTACTAGTGAAATAGGTGAAATACAATTTAATGATGATAATTTAAGTGGAATATGTATTTATAATTTAAGTACATTTATGAATAAAGATAATTATAAAGTTAAGATTAATTTCTTAAATGATTTTAATATAAATAAAAATAATTTTGATGATGAATTTAATAAATTAAATAA
>OCVV011118889.1_pt1 | contig 49362 bp, 46 predicted proteins | sample 1539721 | NCBI WGS metagenome assembly OCVV01 (sample SAMN02144230, study PRJEB22623) | gut metagenome | biome: sheep rumen | host: Ovis aries | place: New Zealand | reverse complement strand
TTTCTGATTATGATGGTGTTCCACAAGGCTTCGACAACAAACTTCCTTTAGGTGGTTTCTTAGCTTTAGACTATGAAACAAAACAAGTGTTTTCAGTTACAGGAAGTGATAGAGGAAAAAGAGTTCTTGTTCGTGATTTAGATGATGGAAGATACATGATAGGAACTGATATTCCTTGGGATGGTTTTGATTCAACCGAACTAGAGGTCAGCATCAGATTTATCAATATCGTCAGCGGTAGAACTGCGCAAGTTGCGATTCTATCATATAACGGTATGGATTTCACTAAAGGTAGAGTTATAGATTATAACCCACCACTAGTTATTGAAAAAACTGTTTTAGATGAAGATAATCTCTATGGTGAAATAAATAGACCAATGCCTATTACTGAGTGTTTCGCTTATGATTTACTAGATGGCTTTATCTATGATATCAACTATAAAGTATTCTATAATTATGGCGAAACTAATCAAAAAGAAATAAGCATAGTTGATAATAAGTTTACACCAGATAGATATGGAACCTATTCAATTGTCGCATCTGCAAAAGACAGATCTGGTAACGTTGGTAAAAACGTTAGAAATGTAGAAATTAGAAAAGGAATTAATGATTTACACCTAAGCCTTTTAGATGAGCTAGATTCAAACGCTAAAGTTGGTGAACGTATAAGCATTCCTAAAGCGATTGTTTATGGCGGCTCTATCAACAAGAAATATAGTGTAAGTGTTCTATATAACGATAAGAATGTTGAAATATCTAGCGATAATTATTTCATCCCTTTAAAACAAGGTGTATACACTTTAAGATATACAGTTACGGATTATTATGATACACCTATCTATTTTGATTATCCTATCCTTACATATATAGATGAAGCGCCTGTCGTTTATTTCCCTTTAGTAGATGAAGTAGTAGAAGTAGGAAATAAACTAGTAATACCAGAATTTAGCGCTATCGATTATTCATCGTTCAGCGATGGTGTAAATGCCAAAGTAACTTATGCGATAAAAGAACCATCAAACGGAGTATATAAAGAAATAACAAAAGATTATATTCCAAAAGAAGAGGGAGAATATAAATTTAAAATAATCGCAAGCAACATTCTAAATAATACATCTGTATCTAAAGAATATTCATTCTACGCAAAAGAATGTAAGTTCATTAGAGATTTCTTTGTTACAGATAATATGTCTATAGATAATCTAGATGGAGAAATGGTGTTTACTGCATCTAACGGAGATAGTTCATTCTATTTCTTAAACCCTGTATTAACTAGCATGGTTGAATTCGACTTTAAAGCAATTAACGCAAACGAAAACGCTCCAAAGCTAGTTATTACATTAACTGATAGTGTAAATAAGAATCATTCAGTTACATTAAATATCTTAAAGAACAAAGCTGATTCAAGCGTTTTATCTAATCAAGATTCATCTGTAGTTATAGCAGGCGCTATAAGCACAGCAAAGATTCCGTTTGATATTGTTTACTCAAATGGATGGGTTTATGATGGACTTAACGCTGTCCTTAAGATAACTAATTATGATAATGGTGATGAGTTTGATGGCTTTGAAAGCGGAAAAGCATATGTAAATATAAGTTTATATAATTCAATAAATGAAACAACAATACAATTTTCTAAGTTCTGTGGAAACCAAGATTTCTCATATAACGCTGATGACATTACTGAACCAACAATCATCTATACTGATTTAAATAGGCTGTACAAGATAGGTGATGAAGTATCATTCAATTATGATTCATTTGATCTATTTGATAAATACTGTAGCGCTACTGTTAGAGTTGAATATAACGGTAAAGTATTATCAACAGGTAAAGATGGTTATTGTTCATTTGAAATAACAGAATTTGGTAAATATAACGTTATATTTAAAGCGATAGATAAATTCAGTAACGAAACATCATTAAGTTTTAATATATATTGTTATGACAATATTTCACCAACTATTATGGTTAATGGTACTGTCACTAAATCTATAAAATTAGGTGAATCTATTTCCTTACCTTCTGCTAAGGTTAGTGATAACGTTGATCAAAACTTAACTTATAGCATCTACGCTCAAAGACCTACTGGTTCATTTGTGATAATAGATTCTGATAGTTTTTCACCTGATGTAACAGGAATATGGACTATCTATTACTATACAGTTGATTCTTGTGGTAACTATAGCCTGTTATCATTTGCTGTAACGGTGTCATAAGGAGGATTGAATGATGAAAAAGAAATTATTAATATTTATTAATTGCATACTTTGTCTTTCATTAGCTCTCTTTTTATCGTCCTGCAAAAATAGAAACACTACAGAAAATAATAATAATGGTAATGATTCTACAAAAAGTGATATCTATTATGGAAGAACTCAAAAGATATCTGATAGTGATACATATCTTGTAAACAACAAGACAAGTGAATACAAGATTCTATTAAGAGAAGATGCTTCCAAAGCAGAAAACTATGCAGCACTTGAATTCAATATGTTATTAGATTCTGTTTGCGGAACTAATCTCGAAATTGTATCAACATCTGATTTAGAGGACACAACAAAATATATTTCTATCGGAAATACTAAACTCGCAGAATTATCAGGTTATATTGATGGTGCTAATTCATACAATAGAAACGGCTTTAAAATCAAATCCTATGAAGATGGATTGCTCATTCTTGCGGGTGATAATACTGGTTTAATATATGGCGTATATAGATTCTTTGAAAAGAATTGCAATTACATGTATTATGCACCAGATGAAATCAAGATTGATAAATCTGATGATATTAAGCTGCTAAACTATGATTATGAAGATTGGCCTGATTTCCCAGAAAGAGATATTTATAACCTAACTACAAAGACAGATCCATCTACTACAATGAAGTACTACCTTAATGGTTCTATCTATTCTAAATGGGAAGAAACTTATGGTGAAGGTACGTGGTGGAGTTCTTTATACGATCAATCTATGGAAGAACAGATATGTCCATCAAAAATATATGGAGCTGAACACCCAGATTGGTACTATGGGCCTGGTGGAGATACTAACGCCACTAGATCACAACTTTGTTTCACAAAAGCTTTATATGATAAGGGTGAATACGACCCATATACAAGTGGATTATTAAATGAGGATGGATCACTAACTACAGACCAAACATTTAGTGATGGAACCCACGGACTATTCTGGACTTTCTGTTATAACTTAATAAAGGATTATGTTTCAATTGAAACAGATAAAACACTATTCCAACTTGGAATGAGTGATAATGAATATTTCTGTGATTGTGAAAGATGTAAGGAAGATATATCTAAATACACAAGAACAGGACTTGTGATTAGATTTGCGAATCAAGTTGCGGACGTTGTTAAAGAGTGGCAAGACAAGAACTGTCCTGAAAGAACTATATACTTTACAATCTTCGCATACTTAACTGTAGTTCAACCTCCTGTTAGCTATGAAAATGGAGAATATAAACCATTAGATCCATCTTTAGTATTAAGAGATAATATCGTTATAAGATACGCTCCTATGCTTGAGGGATACTTATTCCCATTACTTGATGAAAAACATAATGCAAGATCAAATATCCAAATGAATGGATGGAAGACACTCGCTAATCATTTTGCAGTATGGGATTACACTATCAACTTCGGTGAAACATATCAACCATTCCCTAACTGGACTGCTGGATATGAAAACTTAAAATCATATTATGATTATGGATATATCGATATCTATAATCAGGGCAATGGTTCATCTACTAACCTATCATTCTACTATATGGATATGTGGGTTAGATCAAGACTTCTATGGGATATTCATCAAGATTATAAGAAACTTATGGATGAATTCATTGATGTATATTATAAGGATGGTGCAGATACAATCAAAAATTATATCGAGCAAATAACATTCCACTATCTTAATTATATGCAGCCAATGGGATATAACGGCGCAGCGACTTCAGCTACTACAACAATCAAGAATTATCCACTCTCATTTGTTGAAGGAATAAACGACGATTTTAAAAATGCAATAAGCAAAATAAATAATTCTCAAGAATTATCTACTGAAACGAAAGAAACTTTAACTAAGAGATTAGAATATGAATCAATATTCTTTAGATATGTTGAGATTACATTATACTCAAGTTATTTCTCTAAAGAAGAACTCACTTCAAAAATAGATGAATTTGAAAGAATATGCAAAAACGGAGAATTAGGCGGACTTAGAACATTCTCTAATATCTATGATGTTATTGCAGAGTGGAAATCTAAACTTTAAGGAGCAAATAAAAAATGTACGAACAAAAATACTGGGATTTTATTAAAGATAATATTGAAAAAGTTAACAAAGAACAGACAGAAAACATTAAAAAAGCCGCATCTTTAATGGCTGATGCGATTGAAAGCGATAAGCTTATTAATGTTTATGGTGGCGGTGGACACACAACACTATGTATGGGTGAAATGTTCTTTAGAGCTGGTGGTCTCGCAAACATTAATCCATTAATGGAGACTGGATTATCTGTATTTAATCAAGCTTTAAAATATTTAGAATTTGAAAGAACAGTTAATTATGGAGCTGCGATAATAAAATACTACAATCTTCAAAAAGATGATTTACTGATTATATTCCATAATATCGGAATCAACCCAGCAACCATAGATGCGGCTCAAGAAGCTAAAAAAAGAGGCGTTAAAATAATCGCAGTATCAAGTAGTATCTGGCAAAACGAAATGTCAAAAGATCATTTCATTCGCCATCCGAATAAAAAGAACCTATTTGATTATGCAGACATTTGTATTGATGATTATAACCCTGTTGGTGATGCAGTAATAAATATTGAAGGTTTTGATACATCAATTGCTCCAGTATCAAATATTGTTGATTTTTATATTGCTCACTTACTTGAAATATTTACTGTTGAAGAATGTGTAAAAAGAGGAATCGTTCCTCCTTGTTGGACAAGCGCCAACACTCCTCTTGGAGATGAAAAGAACAAAGAATTACTTGATAAATATACTAAACGTGTAAAGATGTTATGACAAAATACGCAAAAACTTTAAGTAACCTAATTAAACAAAGTGATAGAGTAAATAAAGACGCAGTTAATGAAGCTGCTAAACTTATTGCTGAATGCATTAAAAACGATGGAATTATCTATATGTTTGGATGCGGACACTCTCTATTAATTGCTCAAGATTGTTTCTATCGAGCTGGTGGACTATCAAATGTTCAACCAATTTTTGTTCCTGAATTAATGTTGCATATTAGCGCGTCTAATAGTAGCAAACTTGAAAAAGACGAAGCTAACGCACCTAAAATATTTGATGAATATAACGTTACAGATAAAGATATATTATTTGTATTTTCTACATCAGGTATTAATGGCGTGCCTATTGAAGTTGCGAAGAGCTTTAAGGATAAAGACTTAAAAGTAATCGGCATGGGTTCATCATCATATTTTAACGAGAAATCAAGACATTCATCAGGAAAAATACTTAAAGATTTTTGCGATATTTTTATTGATAACTGTGTACCTAAGGGAGATGCTGTATTAGAGCTTGATAATGATTCTAAGGCTGTACCAGTATCTACATCTATATCTACATTTCTAATACAAAGTTGTATCTATCAAGCAATTTTATTATGTAAAAAGAATAATATTAATGTAGATTATTTTGAAAGTGGTAACTTATCTAAAAATAAAGAAACGAATAACGAGTTAGTATCAAAATATAAAGAAAGGATTAAGCATTTATAATATGAAAAAGACTGCGGTTATAGGTATATGCGGACAATCTGTATTTTTATATTGTGATAAGTTTCCTAAAGCAAGTGAAAGCATAAAAGCGAATAATATTTATATTGAACCAGGCGGAAAAGGCGCTAATGCATCGACCGCAATCAAAAGATTAGGTGGTAATGTATCCTTCTTGGTTTCAATAGGAAATGATGATTACGCTAGAACGTGTAAGGATTTCTTTAAAAAAGAAAACCTAAACGCTACTTGTATTGAAAAAGAAGGTAAGACTGATTATGGTCTTATAATGCATGATTCAAACGGAGATAACTGTGTTACTGTATATATTGATAATAATGTAAAGATTAATACAGCTGATATAACTACATTTGAAGAAGAGATTAAGTCTTCCGATTATATATTATTATCTGGCGAGTTATCTGATGAAGTATTATTAAAAGTAAAAGAATTATGTGGTGAGGATAATAAAATCATATTCGATCCATCACCCGTAAGAAACTACCCATTAGATTTTTTAAAACAAGTATGGTTATTTACTCCTAACGAAGTTGAATATGAGAACTTGTTTAAATTAATTAATCCAGCTAGAGTAGCTATTACTTTAGGTGAAGATGGTGCTAGATTAATTGAAAATGGAAAAACAACTGATTTTAAGACTAAAAAAGTAGATGTTATAAACACTACTGGTGCTGGAGATGTATTTAACGGTGCTTTATGTTACGCTTTAGAATTAGATTATAGCTTAACTGATGCGATTAAATTCGCTCTTAAAGCTGCAACCTATAAAGTTACACATAATTATGTACTTGAAGGTATTCCAACTTTAAAAGATATTAGGGATTAAGAAAGGAAGCATTTATATGATAGTTAATGGTGATAAATGTCATGATATTATAGCTGAAGAGATGAAACCTCTTTATAGTTTTGATGAAAACAAAGATTTATCTATTCAGAAAGAAACATTAAGAAAGAAGTTTTGTGAATTAACAGGAATAGATTTAATTAAACAAAATACCTGTCCTTTAAATATCGATATAGAATCTATTGAAGAGAAAGATAATCATAAACAGATTAGATTTACTTTTGAAAGTGAAGTTGGCGCTATTGTGCCTTGTTATCTATTGATTCCAAACACTAAAAAAGAAAAATATCCAGTCGTAATTACACTTCAAGGACATTCGACTGGCTTTCATAACTCTTTAGGAATAGTTAAATTTGAAGAAGATAAAGAGGATTTACCAAGAGTAGCTTTCGCTTTACAAGCTGTTGAAAACGGATATATCGCTCTTGCGATTGAACAAAGAGCTATGGGTGAAAACAAACCTCAAAAAGAAAAAAGAAGATGGGGCAAGATGTGCTCATTTGCTGCACAAGCTGCATTTTTACTTGGCAGAACTTTAATTGGTGAAAGAGTATGGGATGTATCAAGAGCGATAGATGCTTTATCCAATTTCAAAGAATGTGATTTAGATAATATCATGATTACAGGTAGTTCTGGTGGAGGTACTGCTAGTTATTATTCTGCTTGTTATGACGAAAGAATTAAACTATGTGCACCTGCTTGCTCTTTTTGTCCATATAAAGAATCTATTTTAGATATATATCACTGCGCATGTAATTTTATACCTTCAGCATATAGATATTTTGATATGCAAGATTTAGCATGCTTAATCGCCCCAAGAAAACTAATAGTTATAGCGGGTAAAGAAGATATTATTTTCCCAATAGAAGGTGTTTATAGGGGATACGATACTGTAAAAAAGATATATGAAAAAGCAGGATCGCCTCTTAATTCTAAATTAGTTGTAACACCAAAAGGACACTATTGGTGTCCTGATATTACTTGGGCAGCAATAAATGAAATGTTCAAAGAATAATTAATAAAATGAAATCAAGCAAAACCATTAAACATGAAATAATAAATATACTAATAATTATTCCAACTACCATAGTTGTGGCGTTAGGCTTGTGGATGTTTGTATATAAAGCCAACTTTGCGCCTAGTGGTGTAGATGGACTCGCAACTGTGCTTCAGTATCTTACTAAGGTAAATGCTGGTATTTTTACTTTTGCCTTAAACTTACCTTTATTGATTGCTGCATGGTTTATGCTTAAAAAAAGATATGTTATTTATACGCTTATCTATACAGTAGTTCTTTCTATTACTTTATTAGTATGTGAAAAGATAAATATGTATCAATATACCGATAACGATGTTCTTGCTGCTATATTTGGTGGCGTATGCCAAGGATTAACCGCAATACTGCTTAAAATTGGCGGATCATCAGGTGGTGCAGATGTTATCGGTTGTATGATTCAAAAGAAATTGCCACATAAAAATGTTGAATCTATTATTGCTTATGTTAGTTATATCATCATAGTTATTGGCTTTATTGTATATGGCAATATCCATTCAGCGTTATTATCTATAATTGAAGTGTTTGTTTGTGAAAAGATATCAGAGATGATATTAAGGGACAGAAGAAACGCTGTTAAATTTGAAATAGTAGTTGATAAATCACAAACAAACATACTAAAAGATATGATAATCTTTGATTTAAGACATGGCGCAACCATATTAAAAGCAGAAGGAGCTTTTAGTAACGAAGAAAAAGATATATTGATTTGCCTAGTTAGTTATAGACAAATAGGTGAATTCTTAAGATTAATTAAAAAAATAGATGGCGCTTTTGTTTACTATTCAGATGTAATGGGTGTACACGGAAATTTCGATTACAGATTAGATGAAGAAAAAGAAGAAGACATTAGAAAAAGAATAGAACTCGATGAACGTTCTAATATAGAAGGTAAAACAGAATGAAAAATTTTATAATATTTGGAGATAGTTATTCCACATTTAAAGATTATGTACCTGAAGGCCATACTAAATATTATCCAAGCTTAGATGTTGATGAAGTAGATAAGACGTGGTGGAAGCTATTTATTAGTAAAACCGGATATAACCTTGTTCATAATAATAGTTGGTCAGGTTCTACAATCTGTTATACCGGATACAATAATTACGACTGTTCTAAAACATCATCTTTTATTTGTAGATATAAAAAACAAAAGAACAATGGATTATTTAATAATGATATTGATTTAGCAATAGTGTTTGGCGGAATTAATGATAGTTGGGCTGATGCACCATTAGGTGAAATAAAATTCAGTGATTGGACTGAAGATGATTTATATAATGTTTTTCCTGCGATTTCATATTTACTATACAATCTAAGAGAAGATTTACCTAAATCTAAAATACTATGTGTAATCAACACCGATTTAAAAGAGGAAATAGTAAATTGTATGATTGAATCATCAAATAAATTTGGTATAGATTATGTTGTATTGCATGATATAGATAAAATCAATGGCCATCCAACAGCTCTAGGCATGAACCAAATATGTAATCAAATAATAGACAATTTAAAGTAGAGGTACCATATGAAGAATGTTCTAATAATAACAACAAGTTTAAGAAACGGCAGCAACTCTAGCATGCTTGCTGAATATTTTAAAGAAGGTGCTATCTCTAGCGGAAATAAAGTAGAAATAGTATCTTTAAAGAATAAAAATATAAGTTTTTGTAGAGGTTGTTTTGCCTGTCAAAAAATAGGACATTGTGTAATTGATGACGATGCCAACGAAATTACTGATAAAATGGCACAATCAGATGTAATAGTTTGGGCTACACCTGTATATTACTATGAGATGAGTGGCCAAATGAAAACTATGATTGATAGAGCTAATTCTTTATTTTCAAGAGAAAGAAGTTTTAAAGATGTTTATATATTAGCAACATCAGATGATAATGATCCACATACAATAGACGCATTAGTAAAAGGCGTAGAAGGCTGGATTAAATGCATGAAAGGATCTAGACTTGCTGGCAAAGTTTTTGTTGGTGGAATCGAAGAAGAAAGGGCAATTGAAGGAAATAAGGGTTTACAAGAGGCGTTTGATCTTGGAAAAGGTGTTTAATGGATAATTGTGAAATAAAAGAAGAGGTAGTTGAAACATCCTTATCCAACAAAAAACAAATAGCAATAATTGTTATTTGTTGGATATCGTATGTTCTTGCCTTGTTAGGTAGATATAGTTATAGTTCAAATGTAACTCTTATAATGGAAAAGTTTTCTGTTGAACATGCAGTAGCATCACTTCCTGCTACTTTGTTCTTTTTTGCATATGGACTAGGACAGATATTAGTAGGATTCGTATGCCATAGATATAATAGAAGATTATTAATTATAATTGCGCTAGTAACATCGGGCATAATAAATGTCATTATATATGCTGGAATAGAATTCAACATCATAAAATATTTATGGCTTCTAAATGGACTAGCTCAGGCAAATTTATGGCCAGTATTTCTTTTAATATTAAGAGAAAATATATCAAAGAAAAATATTGGTATCGTTACTGTTGTTATGGCTACAGCTTCAACTGGAGGCAAGTTTGCCGCAATTGGTATTTGCGCCATATTCGCTATAAATACAAGTATGTTTATGTATTGCTTTTTAACTGCAGGAATTATATCAATTTCTGCTGCAATATTATTCTTTTCATTTACTAAAGGAATTAAAAAACCGGGAAAAGAAGAAAGATTGTTGTTTAGAAAAAGAATTGCTCCAAAAGAAAAAATTGATAAGAGAAGTGTGGTTCTTTTATTGTTATTTTTTGAGTTCTCACTTGTTAGCTATGCTATTTCAGGTGGATTACAGTCGTGGGTTCCCGCAATACTTAAAGAATGCTATAACTTGTCTGATTCTCTTTCAATATTTATGTCGGTAATGTTGCCTTTGTTTTCATTAAGTGTAGCGGTAATATCTCCTGTTTTAATTAAATTATTAAAGAATCATATATTCATATCGCTGCTTTGTTTTGTTGTTGGAGCTTTATTGATTGTTTTAGTTTATGTATTCTTAAATGTTAACTGGGTACTTGTAATTACATTATTTACTATTGAAGCAATAGTAATGGGAATAGTATCAAATACAACAACTGTACAAATACCTTTAACTTTTGAAGGAAAGTTTGATGCAGGTTTTCTAGCAGGATTTTTAAATGGTGCTTGTTATATAGGAACTTCAATTGCTACATACGTTTTAGGTGCTATGGCAGATAAAGGCGGGTGGACATATGCGTTCTCTTCACTTATAGTTATCGCAATAATATCTGCACTGCTTGCGCTTATTTATTTGATATTTACAAAATCAAAAAAGAAAGAAAACTTAGTTAGTGAATAAATAGAGGTGGTTTTATATGGAAAAGCTAACATCAAAAATTATTAATAAAAAAACAAAAAATATTAAAATACTTCAATTTGGCGAAGGAAATTTTCTAAGAGCGTTTGTTGATTGGTTTATAAAAAAGATGAATGATCAAGGACTTATTGATAGTCACGTATGTGTTGTTCAGCCACTTCCAAGTGGAAGAGTTCAAGATTTGAAAGAACAAGATGGATTATATACTTTATATCTTCAAGGCATTGAAAACAACGAGGTCATTAGAAATCATGAAGTTATTGATGTTTTGAGCGATTTTATCAATCCATATACAGAATATGATAGATACCTAGATTACGCTAAAAAAGAAGATTTAGAATTAATTATATCTAATACAACTGAAGCAGGTATAGTGTTAGATGAAAATGATTTAGATTTTGATAAAACACCTAAATCATTTCCTTCAAAAGTACTTTCTCTTCTTAAGACGAGATATGATTATTTTAACCACGACGTTAGTAAGGGACTATCTTTTATTTGTTGCGAGCTAATAGATAATAACGCAAAGAAATTAAAAGAAGTCTTATTAAAGTTATCAGAATTAAAAGGTTATGATAATGATTTTATAGATTGGATCAATAATAGTTGTCATTTTTCATCTACACTAGTTGATAGGATTGTTCCTGGATATCCTAAAGGTGATATCAACGAAACATATAATGAACTAGGCTACATTGATGAAAACGTAGTAGTTGGCGAAATATTCCACCTATGGGTATTAGAAAACGATGAACATATAAAGAATATATTCCCTATACATAAAATTGGATTAAATGCTAAATACGTAGAATCAATTAAGCCATATAAAGAAAGAAAAGTAAGAATCCTTAACGGATGTCATACATTAATGGTTCCTGTATCATATCTATATGGTATTGATACAGTTAGAGAATCTATATTAGATAAATATGTAGGTGAATACGCTAAGAAATTTGTATATGATGTTGTAATACCTACTATAGATTTAGATAAAGATGATTTAACTAGCTTTGCGAATAGCGTATTTGAAAGATATCTGAATCCATTCGTTAGACATGAACTAATGTCTATCGCATTAAACTCTATATCTAAATATAAAGAAAGAGTTCTACCAACTCTATTTGATTATAATAAATTAAACGGAACATATTCTAAGGTGATAGCGTTTAGCCTCGCCTCTTTAGCCATTTTCTATCAAGGTAAAAGAGGAGAAGATGATATAAAGCTAAACGATAATGCTCAATACTTAGAATATATAAACTCAATTAAGAACGATAGCGATTATGTCTATAAATTCTTAAGCAATACAGATTTCTTTGGAACCGATTTAACAAAGTTAAATGGTTTCTATGAATATGTATTAGATTACTATAATAGAATAAAAGAATTAGGAATGAAGAAAGCTTTAGCTGATTTTGTTGAGGGGCATTATGAATAAGTATATAAAATTAAATGAAAAAGATAATGTTTTAATAGCCTTAACAAACGATATCGTTCCTTTCGGACATAAGATAGCATCAATAGATATTAAAGCAGGTGAAAAGATTTATAAATATGGTTATCCAATAGGAGTCGCAACTAAAGATATTAAAAAGAACGAGCACGTTCATACTCATAATATTAAGACCTTATTAGATGAAGAACCTGTATATCACTATGAAAAAGCAGTAATAGAGAATAAATTCTCTTTCGATAACAAGAAAGTAATGGTCTATAAACGATCAAACAACAAATACGGCATTAGAAATAACCTATTAATACTACCTCTTGTTGGCTGTATCAATAGTACTGTTAATAGAATTAAAGATGAGTTTATTAAAAGAAACAATCTTGATGGTATAGATGATGTTATTGCGTTAACTCATCCATATGGCTGTTCACAGATTGGTGATGACATGTTGTTTACTAAAGATACGCTATTAAGCATCGCAAAGCACCCTAACTTTGGAGGTGTCTTGATAGTATCACTAGGTTGTGAAAACAATCAACTTGAACCATTCTTAAAATCTTTAAAAGATTATGATAAAAAAAGAATTAAATCTATCATTCTTCAAAACTCTAAAGACGAGATTGAAGACTCATTAGAATTATTAAATGAGATTTATCAAGAGATGGTTAAAGATAAAAGAGCAGAAGTGCCACTTTCATCTATTACTTTAGGATTAAAGTGTGGTGGTTCTGATGGATTATCAGGTATTACCGCTAACCCACTTGTAGGAATAATATCTGATTACTTTGTTAAAAATAACGCATCATCACTTCTTACAGAAGTTCCTGAGATGTTCGGTGCTGAACAACTCCTTATGAATAGGTGTAAGGATGAATCTATCTATAATAAAACGGTTGATTTGATTAACAATTTTAAAACATATTATAAAAATCATAATCAAGTATGTTATGAGAACCCATCTCCAGGAAACAAAGAGGGCGGAATTACTACACTAGAAGATAAATCACTTGGTTGTATTCAAAAAGGTGGATATAGCGAAATAGTTGATGTATTAAAAGAAAACCAAAAAGTAGTAAACAAAGGCTTGAATCTTTTAAATGGTCCTGGAAACGATATTGTATCTACAACAAATCTTGTTTGTTCTGATGCTCAACTGATTTTATTTACTACAGGAAGAGGAACACCATTTGGTTCTATTGTTCCAACTGTTAAGATTTCATCTAATTCTACGTTATTTAATAAAAAAGAAAGATGGATTGATTATAATGCTGGAGATATTATCGATAATAAAACATTCGATAGTGCATTTAGTGAATTATTAGACTTAGTTATAAAAACTATAAATGGTGAATATAAAACTAAAAATGAAATTAATAAATTATATGATATAGCCATCTTCAAAGATGGCGTTACACTTTAGGAGGTGCCCAAATGCCAAAAATAGTAACTATGGGTGAGATAATGTTAAGATTATCTACACCTGATAATCAAAGATTTATACAATCAGATTCGTTTGATGTTTGTTATGGTGGAGGAGAAGCTAATGTCGCTATATCATTAGCTAATTATGGTAATGATGTATATTATGTTACTAAGCTACCTAAAAACGAAATAGGTCAATCTGCTTTAAACGCATTAAGAAGATATGGCGTAAATACTGAATATATATCAAGAGGCGGAGATAGACTGGGTATATATTTTCTTGAAAGTGGTTCATCAATGAGGCCATCAAAGGTAATATATGATAGGAAAGATTCTGCGATATCTTTAGCAGATACTAGTGATTTTGATTTTGATAAGATATTTGATGGATGCTTTTGGTTCCACTGGACAGGTATTACACCTGCAATATCTGATAAAGCTGCAGAGTTAATTAAAAAAGCTTGTGAATGTGCTAAAAAACATAATGTAATTATTTCATGTGATTTAAACTTTAGAAAGAAATTATGGACTACTGAAAAAGCTCAATCAATAATGAAACCATTAATGAAATATGTTGATGTGTGCATTGGAAATGAAGAAGATGCTAAACTGTGTCTAGGTTTCACTCCTAAGGCTGATATAGAAAAAGGTGATACAAGCGCTAGTGGGTACTATGAAATCTTTAAAGAAATGAAAGAAACATATAACTTTAAATATGTAGTATCATCTTTAAGAGAATCATATAGCGCATCTCATAATGGCTGGAAAGCATTAATATATAATGGAAAAGAATTCTATGAGTCAAAACATTATGATATTATGCCTATAGTTGATAGAGTGGGTGGAGGAGATTCATTCGCTGCTGGATTAATTCATGGATTAATCAAATATAATGGTAATCAAAAAGATGCGTTAGAATTCGCTGTCGCATCAAGCGCGCTTAAACATACTATTCCTGGTGATTTCAATTTAGTAACTGAAGAAGAAGTGTTATCTTTAGTAAAAGGTAATGCATCTGGAAGAGTTCAGAGGTAACTATTATGGACGCTATATCAAAAATAAAAGAAATAAGAATAGTTCCAGTAGTTGTATTTAATAACATAAAAGAAGTTGATTCAATACTACAAGCGCTTATAGATGGAGATGTTCCTATTGCTGAAATATGTTATAGAACAGAATGTGCACCTGCGTGTTTAAAAAAAGCTGTATTGGAATATCCTAATATGCTTATTGGCGCAGGCACTATAATAGATAAAAAACAATGTATAGAAGCAATTAATTATGGAGCGAAGTTTATTGTATCTCCTGGTTTTAGCGATGAAGTATATGAAGAATGCAAAAAAAGTGAGATACCGTATATTCCTGGTGTATTAACTCCAACAGAAATAATGAATGCATTAAGCAAGAACATTAATTTGGTTAAATTCTTTCCTGCAGGAGAATTTGGCGGATTAAAAACAATTAAAGCTTTAAGTTCTGCATTTCCACAAGTATCATTTATGCCTACAGGCGGAGTAAATAATGATAATTTAAAAGAATTTCTTAGTTTTAAAAAGATAATTGCTTGTGGAGGTTCTTGGCTAGTAAAAGGAAATAAAGAAGAAATAACTCAATTATCTTTATGCGCAAGAAAAATAGTAAAGGAAATAAATAATTAATAAGAGGTCACTATGTCATACATTAATGATAATTTTTTGCTTTCTAATAAAACTGCAAATGAGTTATATTTTAATTATGCTAAAGATATGCCTATCTTTGATTATCACTGTCATCTCTCAGAATATCAAATTCTAGAAAATAAACAATTTGAAGATATATATGAAATATGGCTTAAAGGCGATCATTACAAATGGCGTTTAATGCGTAATTATGGAATTGATGAAGAATATATTACTGGTAGCAAATCAAACAAAGAAAAGTTTTTAGTTTATTGCAAGGTGTTATCAACAGCATTTGGAAATCCTTTGTATCATTGGTCACAAATTGAATTAAGAGATTATTTTAATTGTAATCTAGAAATTAATGAAGAAAATGCGCCAAAAATTTGGGATGAATGTAATAAATATATAAAAGAAAATGAGATCACTCCTGTTAAACTAATTGAAGAATCTAAGGTTACACATCTATTTACTACTAATGAAATCTTTGATAATCTAGAAGTTTTTGATTGTATTAAAGAGAAAAACTATAAGTTTAGAGTATTTCCTGCTTTTAGAGCTGATAAGATAATGAATATAGATGCCTCAAACTACAATAGTTATGTTGATAAATTAGGGAACATAAAAGATATAGATGAACTTGAAAACGCAATAGAAAATAGGCTAAAATCATTTATTAGTAAGGGGTGCGTTGCTGCTGATATTGCTCTTGAAGCTGTATATAATGTACCAACTAAAAAAGAAGCAAATAAAGTGTTCGTTGATAGAAGAAACAACAAGGAATTATCTATTAACGAAGTAAAAATCTTCAAAGGATATTTAACATACTATTTGCTAAAACTATATGCCAAATATAATATTGTTACTGAACTTCATATAGGTGCTATGCGCAATAACAATACAAAAATGTTAAATAAACTTGGATTAGACACTGGATTTGATAGCATTTCAAGCGAAAACAGCATTAAAGAACTAAGCTGTTTATTTGATAAATTGAACAACGAAAACCTATTGCCTAAAATTATTTTGTTTAATTTGAACCCTAAAATGAACTCCGAAATGCTGACTTTACTAGGTTGTTTTCAAGATAGCAGTGCTAAGGGAAAAATACAATATGGTGCAAGCTGGTGGTTCTTAGATCACAAAAATGGTATCAAAAAACATTTAGATGATTTAACATCATTAGGACACATTGATTCGTTTATAGGAATGTTAACTGATAGTAGATCGTTCTTATCATATTCAAGACATCATTATTTTAGAAGAATATTATGTGATTATTTAGGAAATTTGGTAGAGAATAACGAAATAACCAACAATATAAAACTTGTTGGAGAGGTAATAAAAAATATTTCCTACTATAACGCTATTAATTATTTTAAAATTATTGTATAAAAGCAAAAACCAAACTTACTTTAAAAAGTTGTTGCATAACTTGAGTTAATAGAAGAAAATCCATTTCAAAATCCACCTTCATATGAAAAACTCGTTTGTATATTCAAGAAGAATCAATCTTCAACATCGTCTTGTATATCAAGTATATGAAGATAAAAAATAATAAAGATAATTAGAATGTGGACGTATTATGATAATATTTAAATATATAGGAGAATATTTTATATGAAGAAAATATTACTTATTATAATTATATTATTGAGTTCAATATCATTATCATCTTGTAAAAAGAAAGAATTATTAGGTGCTGTTACTAGTTTTTCTATTAATGATAATTTAAGTGATGGTAATGGTGAGAAAGTAAGAGTGATATTATTATACGGACAATCTAATGCAACTGGTTGTTCAAGTGTTAAATATTTACAAGAAAAAGATAATGAAACATATGCATCAACAAATAATGGAATAGATAACATTTATATTAATTATTGTTGTGAAAACGGGTCTAATTCATCAAATAATGAATTTGTTATATGTTCTTTAGGAAACGGTGCTACAAAAGAACATTTTGGTCCAGAAGTAGGAATTGGTTTAACTTATAAAGAAAAGGGATTGAAATGTTTTATCATAAAATATTCATGGGGTGGAACTGTCCTTGATTATCAATGGATGAATGGTAAATATAAGCGTGGAGAATTATATGAAGCTGCCATCAATTTTACTAAGACATCTCTAGATTATTTAATCAGCAAAAATTATGATATCCAAATTGATGCTATCTGTTGGATGCAGGGAGAAAGTGATTCTAATTTTAATTTATCTAATAGGTATTATAAAAATACTAAACAATTTGTGGGATTTTTAAGACATGATTTATCTTCATATCAAAAAGAGATTGATTTTATTGATGCTGGTATTAGTGATTCTCCTTATTGGACAATGTATAAAAAGATAAATAATGCGAAAATAAAGTTTAGCAATGAAGATGATTATAATTATTATTTTGACACAATTGATGTCGGACTTCACTATGATCAAGAACCAATAGATGGACCTGATATTGCACACTTTGATAGTGAAAGTGAGATATTACTTGGAAAGTTATTTGGAAAAATTGCTATTAATAAAAAATTATAAATTCAAATAAAAAGGGGATGTTAAGAAAGTCTAAGTTTCTTAACAGCTCCTAATTATTTATAGCAACATTTTAAACTCTTATAAAAATTCATTAAGTAATAATATTGTATTAACTATTACAGAAACTTTTATGATTCCTCTTAATAAAATATATAATTAAGTCATAAAACAACAATGATGCATTTGCTACATTTTTTATGTTGCATTTGCAACATTGTTGTTAAAAATAACGAATAGTTATAGATAAATTAAATAATATACCAACCTAATTTTCCGTTGGTTTAAAATAAAGGGCATCCTCTCGGGATGCCCTTTATTCAATTAACTATTTGCAGAAAATTAAGTGTTTGAATAATAATACCCAAACTAAATCTACCCAACCAAAAACAAAACCAAATAAAACACCTAGAACTAATCCTAAGATATTTGTTAAAGTAGGTTTTTGAATAGCGCCAGTTACTCTTACGATTACTTCAGTAACCCAGTTTACTCCAGGGATTAATAATAATAAGATTTGAACTAAACGAGATTGTGAGTTAAACCATTTCATAAAAGAGTCCTCCTTCATATCTAATTATATAATAATTATAAAAATATTAAATAATTATTTTTTATTTGTTATGAAATTATGTTTAGGAATTTAAGGTATCTATTATTTTTTGGTATAAATATAGTAAAAATAGAGTTGTAATATTAATATTTGAAATATTATATTTAAGTTGCATAATGATAATATAAGAATTGGTGTTATAGAGCATAATCTATAGTATGTTTTATTGAACAATAACTCAACTAATTGGTTATTTAAGTATCTTTTTAAGTTATTGTTTATTATTTATCTATTTGTTAAAATTGAGCTAGAAAAGGAGATTATTATGCAGCTAGCAAACAAGATTAAACAACTAAGAACAAAATGTGGATATACTCAAGATGAACTTGCAAACAAAATTGGAGTATCGCCTCAAGCAGTATCAAAATGGGAAAATGATGTTACAACACCGGATATCAGTTTATTGCCTATCTTATCTGAAACTTTTGGAGTTACAATTGACGATTTATTCGATTTATCAATAGAACAAAAATTAGATAGAATAGAAAATAAACTAGATATTGAGTTAGAATTATCATCACGTGATTTTGAAGATATAGAAACATTCTTAAAATCACAATTAAATGAAAAAAATCAAGTTCAAAAAATAAACTATTTACTGGCTTACCTATATACTCATAGATTAGAAAGCGATTCTAGAAAGATCAGTAAATATGGAAGAGAGGCAATTAAACTTAATCCAGGCGAAAGAGAAAACGCTCAATGGATGGTTAATAAAGCAGAAGCAGGATCTTGTTGGGACTGGGATATTAGTAATCATAATGGTATTATTAAATTCTATAAAGAATTAATAAATAACAATCCTAATGTTATAGAACCTTACCATCATATCATTTGGAATCTTATCGCTGACCATCGTACAGATGAAGCAACGTTATATCTTAATAAATTAAAAGAATTATATAAAGATAAAGAAAAAGAACTAAAACCAAATATGGTAATTATTACTGAAGCTTATCGTGCTGAAATAGAACTAGCTAAATTCAATGAAAAAGAAGCCGATGCAATAATGAATAATCTAGCAAAAACTTACAAAGATGAATCGGCATTTATGTTTGAGATGGCTCAATATTACACTAAAAAAGGTGAATATGTAAAAGCGATAAATCTTTATGAAGAATCTTTTAATAAAAGAACAAGAATTCCAAGTTATAGCGATGAATTATTAAGTATTATAGATATTTATGATATCATTGGTGATACTAAAAAAGAGATCGAAACATATGATCGTTTATTAGCTTTATACAAAGAAGAGTGGAAAATGAGCGATGACGAATCAACAGTAATTGAAGCGCTAGAAAAGAAGAACAAATTACTTAATACAATAAAATAATAACGGACACCAAACGGTGCCCGTTATTATTAGAATCATTATTTCTATAAGAACATTACAAAATAAATTGGAAAATATTTTATCTTACCATCTACTGTCACTTTTCTTTCATTACTAAAAACATATCCCTTTGACATTTTGTAATTTTGATCTAACAGTAATTTAGGTAACGCTCTATAATTCTTATAATCTTTTCCAGATTTAATTTCTATTGGAAGAACATTCAATGAATCATAATCATCAATTAAATAATCCACTTCGCCAACTTTTCTTCTATCATAGTAATACAAATCGTGTTCATGACATTTTAATTCTTGAGCAACTACTGTTTCATATACAGCGCCAAGATTCACTCCTGTAGCGTCATCTAGCACTGAACTTATATTATTTTTATATAAAATGCTTGTTAATAAGCCAACATCGTTAATATATAACTTGATTAAGTTTTTACTACTAGATTGAACTAAAGGGAATTTAGGTTCACTAACTGCTTTAGTATCTAACGCAATCCCTGAAGATATTAAGTATTCAAATTCATTAGAATATCTAGTAAATCTAACATCATCGATTTTTTCAATATCTTTATATTGTATTCGTTTAACCTTGTTTTCTATGTTAGATGGAATCATCCTATAAATTCTTTCTATAACTAGTTTATGTTCTTTATCATATTTAGTTGCGTCTTCTAAGTATAAATCTATTATATCTTTTTGAATTTCTCTAATTTTAACAATATTCTTAGTTTCAACATAACTCTTTACAGCATCCGGCATTCCGCCAACATATAAATACGTTTTGAATAAATACAAAATTTTATTATGTAATGATTCATCTAGTGATTCTCCAGTGTTAAAGCATTTTTTCATATGTTCAATCACTAGTTCGCCAACAGAGTTCGCAATTAAAAATTCCTCAAAATCCATTGGATACATTTTCTTTTTAATTATTGAGCCCATAGGAGTTAAAGTTGTGTTGGATAAAGCTATTCCTAATTCAGATCCACTACATATATATTTATATCTGTTGTCTTCTCTTAAAGGCTTTAATAATGTTAATAATTGAGGATATTCTTGAATCTCGTCTATAAAAATAATAGTATTATCTCTGTCCTTTAATTTATCACCACCGACTACACTAGCTTCAATATAAAATTTTTCAATTGTATTTACATTAGCGAACAATCTATCACCAACTTTGTCATTAGCCATATTTAGTTCAATGTAGTTTTCAAAATGTTTTTTTGCGAGTTCTCTAATTATATATGATTTCCCAACTTGTCTTGCGCCATCGATACATAATATCTTTTTTTCATCGCTAGTCAAATACTCTTCTATATACTTAGAAATCTTTCTATACATAACTTTCCTCCGCTTTTCAATCTATATTATACGCTATTTTTTACGCTTTTCAAACAAAAAACTAATATTATTTTTACGCTTTTCAATTTTTATTGTTTTCAAAATTATTATTTTATAATAATTCCTTGAATGATATAATAAAATTAATAATAACAAATGGTGGATTAAAGGATGAAAAAGATATTACTATTAGGCGATTCTATTAGAATGGGATACGATGACTTTGTTAAAGAGGAATTAAAAGAATATGAAGTAGTATATGACCCAGATGATAATGGAAGATTCTCTTCATATACAATATGGATGTTTAATATACAAAACAATTTACATGGTCCATTTGATGTAGTTCATTTTAATAACGGATATTGGGATATGAATAATGAAGGACCAAATAGAGAAAGAGAAGTTCCAATTGAAGACTATATCCATAATCTAAAAAGATTAATAAACCTAATTAGATCTACTGGGGCTATTCCTATATTCGCTACCACTACACCAATATATGATACAGATGTAGAAACTGAAGGTTTTGAAATGATTAATTATAAAGATGCGTGGGTAAAAGAATATAATGAAGCTGCATTAAAGCTAATGAAAGAAGAAAATGTGTTGGTTGATGATTTATATTCTCTTCTATACGATAAAGAGAAAAGACATTATAAATGTAGCGATTCTCTTCATTTAACTATAGAAGGATATAAAAAGTGTGCATTAGAAGTATCAAGAGTAATAAGAAGTGTTTTAAAGTAGAATCATAAATATATTAAATTTAGGATATGAATATATGAAAAAATACTTACCAATAATAAACATTGTATTCATTATTACTATTTTAGTATTCTTAGTTTCTTGTAGTAAAGATACAACATCTATTAGTACTACTAAAATAGACCAGTATACTATTGAACTAGATGCGAATGGTGGATCTTTAGATGAAAATATCATCTATGTTAATAAAGGGGATAATGTTGAATTACCTACACCAACTAAGATAGGAAGAAAGTTTATTGGATGGTTTAAAGAACTAAATAAAGACGCTCAAATGGTGAATAATGAAACAACTATTGATGGTGATTATAAGCTATACGCTATGTGGGATAAGCACATAGTAACGTTTTTGGATGGAGATAATAAAGAATATTATAAGGTTGTTGTGCCAAACGGAATTAGAGTTATTAATCCACCTAAATTCCCTGTTGAATATACTATAAATAATGAGACATTATATTTTGATGGCTGGGATTTTGATTTCAGCACCCCAATCTATAAAGATTATGTGATTAATTCTAAATGGAATAATGATAAATTAACATCCATTAAAGTTGATATAGGAAGTATCTTTATAGAAGGCAAAGAAATGGTTGATATTCCATATAGAGATAGCTTCTTCTTAAAACCTAACACAGTTTTTAATAAAGAATTATGTCTTTACGCTCTTGGAAGCAGTATTACAAATAGAAATAAATCTACTATTGGTGTATTTAATACAAAATCTGGTTTTGATAATCCTTATTATTCAGATACTTATGATACTGATAAAATAGAAGAGGTCGCATATTGTTTTTCTCATAGAACAATAGATGATTTTGAAATGATAAATATATCAATTAATGGATTCCATTATGGAATGGAATTTATAGATAATTTCAATATCGGTAATGAACCATATCATAAAGCGTTTAATGATAGATCTATTGAAGTTATTGATTCATTAAAAAATTATATTGATGCTTATTATAAGGATAAAAAAGTTAAGGTATTAGTAACTGGTTATTCAAGAGCTGGCGCAGTTGCGAATATCGTTGGGAAGATGTTAATAAGTGAATATGATTTTATAGATAAAGACAATATTTATGTATATACTTTTGAAGCTCCTAGAGGTTCAGTTATAGATGATAATGCATACCCGTATATATTCAATATGGTAAATAACGCTGATATAGTTACACAAATACTTCCAGAATCTTATGGAAATGAAAGAGCTGGAATAGACTGTAGTATCTATGATAGTAATGTTGATTATTACATTAAAATGTTCAATTCTAATTTATCTATTCCTGAATTCGATGTTTATAGTTCAAACTACACAAATGAAATTGAAAGAACTGAATATATAATATCAACTCTAACAAAGAAAGCAGAAAGTAGTTATAAAACCTTATCTACTAAAGAAGAATTCTATGAAAACTATCAAACATCATCAATGTATTTTATTGAATTATTCTTTTCATTAAAAGATGAAACCATTGTATCAATCATGAATACATTCCAAAAAGAAGTAAATAGTTTATCTAAATTCTTTAATTTAAAAGGAGAAGGTAAAATATATAATATGGTTAAACCCATAATTGAATTAGACGGTTTTAAATATGATGATGAAAAATTAAGAAGCACATGTGATGATTTATCACAGTTAATATTTGGACCTGCGAATGGATTAGTATCAACTGTTTTAGTTAGATATTTCTCAACTAAAAACCTAGATTCAATTTCAAGACTTGGATTCCATCACGATTCTTTATGTAGTTACATTTTAGTTAGTAACTATATCATGGCTGATTAAAAATAGTTTAATGAGTTAAAAATGTGATATAATAAGTTGTGAATTAATAATACATTATTAAAAATTTTCTACAAATTGGTTATATAACGTACCTAAAAAATTGAGATATTTATACTATAACAATCCTTATGGATTGTTTTTTATTTATTTTTTTGATATTATATTATACAAGGAGGAATTCGCAATATGAAAAAAAGAACGTTCATATTAATGCTGATCTTCTTGATATTTCAAATAGGTTACATACTTGGGTATGTATTTTATTTAAAAGAAGTTATCCAACAATATATAAGCGATGCGACTATTATTTACTTGACCTTTTATGGACCGGTATTTTTGTTTGGATTAATTATCACATTCCTATTTGGAGCTATTATTTTCTCTAATCATAGTTTAAAAGAAAACAAGAAACTTCAATCTGAATTAAATATAGAAAAAGATTTAAATCAATCTTTAATTAGGAACAACGAAAATATCACAAGCAATTTACCAATTGGTTTATTCATATTCAATAGACACTATAATATCGTATTCTCAAATGAATTTGCGAAGAAGATATTCCAAACAGATTTACTTGGAAAAGATGTTAAGAGTTTATCAAAAGAATTATTCACTGCGATTATTAGAAAGAATAAGACCATCGATATTAAAATCTATGACAAAACATATAGATGCAGTATCAACGCTCAAGATAAAGCAGTATATATGTTTGATATCACTGAAGAAACAAATGCGCTTATCACTTTTGAAGAATCTAAGCCATCAATCGCTATCATATCAATCGATAACCTAGATGAATCTCTAATCGGTTTCGATTTAAAAGAAAAGACAGAGATGCTTGGAAAATACTATAATGCGATTAAAGAATGGAGTAAGAAATTCGATTCATTCGTATTATCAGATTCAACTAACAAACAAGCGTTTGTTGTTAAGGCTATCGACTTAAATAAGATGATTGAAGATGATTTCTCAATTCTTAAAGAAGCTGATAGAATATCTAAATCTGAAAATATTGGTATTTCATTATCTATTGGTATTGGTACAGGATCAATGGATTATAGAACTCTAGGTTTCTTCGCTGAAAAAGCATTAGAGTTCGCATCAGAAAGAGGTGGAAACCAAGCGATTATCTATAATGGTGAAACTAAGAGCGCTTATGGTGGAAATACTCCATCTTATGAAAGAATAAGCCGTATCTCTACTAAACTATACGCAGCTAAATTAATTAACTATATTCAAAATTCTTCATCTGTAGTAATCATGCCACATAAGGATACTGATGCGGATGCGCTCGGTTCTGCGATGGGTTTATACGAAATTTGTGAATCTATTAATACTCCAGCAAAGATATTACTAGATAAAGAAAAATTAGATTCTACAGTTAAAAAGATTATCGAAACATCAAGCACTGAATATATTAAACTTCACAACATCATTATCACTGATGATGATTTAGATAAATTCTTTGTTGGTAAGAGATTATTAATAATCACTGACCACCACAGCAAGAAGTTATCTCCATCTTTAAAGGTTTACGACTATAAAGCAACTACTACTATAATTGACCACCATAGACTAAATGAAAGATTAGATATTGAATCTGATAGTCAGTTCATTGATCATGGTGCATCTAGTGCGGTAGAAATTGTTACTGAAATCGCAACATTAGTACCTAAACCTGTTGAATTCAGCCCATTCGCCGCTACTGCGATGTTTATAGGTATGTTGATAGATACTCAGAAATTCTCAGTACACGTTTCTGAAAGAACATTCCAAAGCGCGAGCGTACTAGTCGATTGTGGCGCTGATGCGTTTAAAGCTAAGATGATGTCACGTGAATCAAGCAAGGAACAAACTGAAAGAATTAAGAATATTGAAAAAGCGACTATTATTGAACAAAACTTCTCAATCTTCTCATATTCTAACGATGAAATTCAAGCACGTGAAACATTAGCGAAGACCGCTAATGCGTTAATTGAAGTAGATGATATATCTGCGGGATTTGCGATCGGTAAAATTGATAAAGATATAGTTGGTATAAGCGCTAGAAGTAACGGTCTAGTTAATATCCACGTTTTAATGGAATACTTTGGTGGTGGTGGACACTTCAATATGGGTGCTGCGCAAATCAAAGATAAGAGTATTGAAGAAGTTAAATCTGAATTAATTAATGTGATTAAAGAATTAAAAGATAAAGATAAGAAGGATGATAACAGTATGAAAGTTATTTTAGTTAAGGACGTTAAAGGAAAAGGAAAGAAAGGAGACGTTATAGACGTTACTCCAGGATACGCCAATTTCTTATTAACTAAGAAAGATGCGATAGAAGCTAACGCTGCGAATATGGCAGTGTTAAATGAAGAAAAGGCTTCTGAAGAAAAGAAAAAGAAAGAAGAATTAGAAATCGCAACTAAATTAAAAGAAATATTATCTAAGTTAACTGTCGTTGTGAAAGTTAAAACTGGTGATTCTGGCAAATTCTTCGGATCTGTATCTAATAAAATGATTTCAGAAGAATTAATGAAACAACACAATATTGAAATAGATAAGAGAAAGATCATTTTACCAAAAGATAAAATGGATTCTCTTGGAACATTCAAATGTGTAGTTAAATTACATACAAATGTAGAAGCTGATTTAACAATTGATATTAAAGAAGAAAAGGAGGATTAGTGTATGCCAAACCAGAAAGTTCTTGCGAATACTGATGCAGAACAATCCGTACTTGGTTCAGTATTTTATGATGAATCAACTATTAAAAGCTTAGTTGATAAACTAAAAACTTCCGATTTCTATTATTTAAGACATCAATATATATTTGACGCTATGTGCGATCTATTTAAAATGAAAACGCCTATCGATACTACTACGGTAATATCTTATTTAGACAGCAGAGGTAGATTAAATGATTGTGGTGGCGCAGAATATATACTTGGATTAATGGACGCTGTTCCTACAACATCTAATGTTGATGCGTATGTTGAACTTGTAAGAGATAAAGCGACACAAAGATCAATCGTTAAATTATGTAATGATATCATTCAAGAAACAAATACAGATATTAAAGACAATAAGTCTTTTATTGACAACGTTGAAAAAAGAATGTTTGAAGTAACTAAGGATAGAGGCGCTCAAGACTTAGTAGGTATCAGTAATGTTCTAGATGATGTTATTGAGAAGATTCAAAAGAACGCCCAAATCACTTCAAAAATCATTGGTTTTGATACTGGATATCATCAATTAAATAATAAAACTCTCGGTTTCCAAGGAACTCAATTGATAATTTTAGCCGCACGTCCAGCGATGGGTAAAACAGCTTTTGCGTTAAACCTCGCATGTAATGTCGCGTCTTTAAAATCTAGACCATACGTAGCCTTCTTTTCTTTAGAAATGGGCTTAAGCGACCTTGTTATTCGTTTGTTATCACAGATATCAAACATCCCTCAACAAGAATTAAAAACTGGTCACTTTAGTGATTCAAATGCTTGGAATAGAATAAATTACGCAGTTGAAACTTTAAGAGGATATAACATTATGTTTGATGATAGTGGTGTTTCTACTGTTCAGGATGTCAGAAGCATCTGTAGAAAGAAGAAAAACGAAGGTAAACTTGATTTTGTAGTCATTGACTACTTACAGCTATTAAGTTCATCAAACAAGAATGATTCACGTACTCAAGAAGTATCTGAAATATCAAGAATATTAAAAGCGATGGCTAAAGAGCTTAATGTTCCTGTGCTTGCGCTCGCGCAACTATCGCGTACAGTTGAATCAAGACATCCATCAATTCCAGTAATGTCAGACCTTCGTGAGTCAGGTTCAATCGAACAAGATGCCGACTTAGTATTATCTATTTATCGTGATGAATATTATACTAAAGAAAAATCAGAAAAACCTGGAACAGCTCAAATTGATATTCTTAAAAACCGTAGTGGTATGACCGGAAGCTTTGATTTAATATTTAAAGGTGCATGTACTAACTTTATAGACATGGACGAAAGTAGAGAAGAAGAATAATATGTTAACAACCGCTAGATTAGAACAAATTGAAAAAAGAGCTGAATTTATATCTCAAGAGCTTCTTAAACCAGAACTTCAACAGGATATAAAGAAAATGACAGAGCTTTCTAAAGAAATCTCTTCATATAGTGAAATACTAGAAAAATATAAAGAATACAAAAAATTAAATTCATCTTTAAGCGAACTTCAAGAGATGGCTAATGATCCAGATCCTGAGATTAGCGAAATGGCTGCGCTTGAATTAGAAGAAACTAAACAAAGAATTCCAGAAGTTGAAAAAGAACTTCAGATTCTATTGATTCCTAAAGATCCTAACGACGACAAGAACGTAGTTATGCAGATAAGAGGTGCTGCAGGAGGAGATGAAGCCAATATCTTCGCTGGAGATTTATTTAGAATGTATTCTAGATACTGTGAAGCGAACGGCTTAAAACTTCAAGTGACAAACGCTGAAGTGTGTGAAGCTGGAGGCTTCTCACAGATTGAATGTATCATTTCATCTAATGGTGCATATTCTAAATTAAAATATGAATCAGGTGTTCATAGAGTTCAAAGAATTCCTGTAACTGAATCATCGGGTAGAATTCATACATCTACCGCTACAGTACTTGTTATTCCTGAAGCTGAAGATGTTGATTTTGAATTAAATATGGAAGACGTTAGGGTTGATATTTTCCATTCATCAGGAGCTGGAGGACAAGGAGTTAATACAACTTGTAGCGCTATTCGTGTAACTCACATCCCTACTGGCACAATTGTAACTTGTCAGGATGAAAGAAGCCAACACGAAAATAAAGCACAAGCTTTAAAAGTTTTAAAATCTAGACTATACGATAGAATGTTAAGAGAAAAAGCTGAAAAAGAAGGTGCTGAACGTCTATCTATGATAGGTACTGGCGATAGAAGTGAAAAGATCAGAACTTATAACTATCCACAAAACCGTGTTACAGATCATAGAATAGGTTTTACTATTCAACAGCTTGATAAGGTTATGGAAGGAAGATTAGAACCTATTATTGAAGCTTTAACTTTAGAGGAACAAAAGAGAAAATTAGAAGCTAAAGAGGATTAATAATGAAATATACAACTCTTTTAAAGAAAGGTGAAAAAGAAGCTAGAAAAGCAGGTCTTGAAGAAACTGCGGTAAAAAGCTTGTTACTAGAAGCTTCTAATAAAACTCCTACAGAGTTATATCTTATCTTAGATAATGACGCTCCTCTTGATGTTGAAAAGAAATATCTAGAATTATTAAATGATTATACAGTTAAAAAAAGGCCTATCCAATATATCCTTGGATATGCCTATTTCTATGGATATAAAATTCTAGTCAATGAAGGAACTTTAATTCCAAGATGGGAAACTGAAGAGCTCGCTAATAATATACTTATATATTATGATAGAATGTTTAAAGGAAAGAAAATAAAAGTTCTTGATTTAGGCACTGGATCAGGCGCTATCGCAATAGCCTTATCTAAAGAAGAAGCTAATATGGAAGTCTATGCTTCAGATATATCGATTGATGCGATTATGGAAGCTAAAAGAAGCGCTTCATTAAATGAAGCAAAGATTGATTTTAGAGTAGGAAGTTGGTTTAGTCCATTTGAAAATGAAAAGTTTGACATCATCGTTTCTAATCCTCCTTATTTAAAGGAGACTGAATATGTTGAAGATATAGTTAAAAATAATGAACCTGATGTTGCGCTATATGGCGGAGAAGATGGACTTAAATTCTATAGAGATATTCTAAAAGACGCAAGAAAATATGTTAATGATAAATTCGTTATCGGATTTGAACATGGATATGATACAAAAGACGAATTAAATAAGATTATCAAGAACTATTTTGATGATTGTATGATTGTTAATCTTAAAGATTCAATGGACCGCGATAGAATGACCTTTATTATAAAAGAATAAAGGTCTTTTTTTATTTTATTTTTTTATTTGATTTAAGGCCCTTATTGTGTGTATAATTTACTTGCACGAAAAAAGGAGGTGGCTCTATGAATTTGGTTATTGTTGAATCTCCAAGCAAGACTAAGACAATAAAACAATATCTTGGTAGCGACTATGATGTGGTTGCGACAAAAGGGCATATAAGAGATATTGAAAATACTGGAAAAGATAATTTAGGCTTGGATTTAGAAAATAACTACAAGCCAATCTATGGAATCATTCCTAAACAATATTCAACTATTAAGATGTTGAATGAAGTTGTTAAGAAAAGTGATAGAGTATACCTCGCAACCGACCCTGATAGGGAAGGTGAAGCCATTTCTTGGCATTTAAAAGAAACTCTTAATCTTGGTGGTAAAGATGTTAAAAGAATCGAATTTAACGAAATTACTGAACCAGCGATATTAGAAGCTATAAAGAATCCAAGAGATATAGATGAAAATCTATTTGAAGCGCAAGAAACAAGAAAGATAATAGATAGAATAATCGGTTATAAGCTATCATCAGTATTAAAACATGTTTTAGGATCGTCATCAAACGCTAATATTAGTGCAGGAAGAGTTCAATCCGCTACATTAAAGATGATTACTGATAGAGAAGAAGCAATCAAGAATTTTACTCCTGTTGTTTATTATCAAGTAGAAGTTCAATTTAGACACTTTAAAGCTATGTTAACTGAAGCAGGAAAACAGACTGCTTGGAAGATAAATGATGAGGAACTGGCGAATAAAATAGTAAGTGAATTAGATAATTCATTTGTTGTATCTGATATTAAATATGGAACCAAATATGAAAAACCTGGTTCTCCATTCACTACTTCAACACTAATTCAAGCTGCGTTAAATAAATATAATATGTCCAGCAAAAAGACAATGAAAATAGCGCAAGAATTATATGAAGGTGTTGAAGCTAATTCTAAACATATAGCCTTCATCAGCTATATGAGAACTGATTCAATTAGAATTAGTGATGTGTTTAAAAAACAGTTAGTTGGTCATATTGTTAATACGTTTGGCAAAGAATACTTATCTTCACATAATTTTAAAACTAATAAAAACGCCCAAGACGCGCATGAAGCAATCAGACCTGTTTCATTATATATGACAGTTGAAAAAGCCAAGGAATATCTAAATAATGACCAATTAAAGATATATACTCTCATATATAATCAAACAGTTGAATCTATGATGAAGGATACTGAAGTTGAAACCAAGACTGTTACTTTAACAAATCATAATTACAACTTCACTGTTACTTTTGAAAAGAGAATCTTTGATGGTTTTAAAAAGAATAGAACCGAAAAAGAAAAAGAACCTTATGAGTTTAAACATGAAATCGGAGATGTGATGACATCTACTCAGGAGCCAAAACTCTTAAAAAAAGAAACAGAAGGTCCTAAAAGATTCACTGAAGCAAGCATAGTTAAAGAGATGGAATCATCTGGAATAGGTAGACCATCAACATATTCATCAACTATAGAAATTTTAAAATCTAGAAACTACGTTACTATTGTAAAGAAAGAAATTGTTCCTACACAGATTGGAAAAGGCGCATCTAAATTCTTAATAGAAAACTTCGGTGAAATAGTCAATGTTGACTATACTGCGAACATGGAAAAGAACTTAGATGAAATCGCTCTAGGCGATATAAAAGAATCTGATGTTGTTCCTTCATTCTATAATGAGTTCATGACTCTTCTTGATGAAAAGAAATCATCACTTAAACCAATTGAAACAGGAGAAGTGTGCCCAAACTGTGGTTCTAAGATGGTTTATAGATCTAATAAAAATGGAATGTTTGAAGCTTGTTCAAATTATCCAAGATGTAAATATATCAAGCATGAACAAAAAGAGGACGCTCCTAAGATTGAATGTCCTGAATGCCATACAGGTTATCTTGTTGAAAGAGTATCAAGAGTTGGCCCTAAAGCTGGCAAGAAGTTCTGGGGATGTTCAAACTATCCAAGCTGTAAATTTACCATCAGCAAAATCAACCAAATCAAGACTAAATGATAAGAATACACGATGTATTCTTATTTTTTATCAGTTTATGGTATAATATTCAAAGATAGGTGAATTATGGGCTGGTTTAAGAATTTATTTAAATCTAAAGAAGAAAAACAAAAAGCTAAAAAGATGGAACTCGGCCTTAAAAAGACTAAAGAGTATTCTTTTCAAGGATTAAAGCATCTTTTAGAAACAAAAAAGAAAGTTGATGATTCTTTTTTAAATGAACTTGAAGAAACATTGATTCTTTCTGATATGGGTATTGATTTTGTTTTACAATATATGGAATCTTTAAAGAAAACAATAAAAAGGGAAAAGATTACAGATGTTGATAAATTAAAATCATTCCTTTTTGATACTTTCTATTCGATGTATAAGGGTAGAGAAAATGAGAAATTAGTATCCGCAAGTAATGGACCAACAGTTTATCTATTTATGGGTGTTAATGGAACTGGAAAGACAACATCTATTGCGAAACTCGCATATAAACTAAAAAACGAAAATAAAAGCGTTATGTTAATCGCTGGCGATACTTTCCGTGCTGCGGCTAAAGAACAGCTTATTACTTGGGGTGAAAGATTAAATATTCCTGTTATTTATAAACAGGATGGAGCTGATCCTGCGAGCGTAATATTTGAAGGATTAAGAAGTGCGAAAGCACAGAAAATCGATTATGTTTTAATTGATACTGCGGGAAGATTACAAACAAAAATTAACTTGATGAAGGAGCTTGAAAAGATCTATAAAGTTATAGGTAGAGAAATAGACGGAGCTCCACATGAAGCTTTCTTAGTAGTTGATGCGACAACAGGACAAAACGGATTAAATCAAGCTAAAGTGTTTAATGAAGTCGCAAAAGTAACTGGCGTTATTCTTACTAAACTTGATGGTTCTTCAAAAGGTGGAATAGTATTATCAATTTCTAACTCATTAGAAATACCAGTTAAGTTATATGGATTCGGTGAGAAAGCAGAAGATTTTGATGTCTTCAATATTGATAATTATCTATATTCAATATTCAATGGAGTTTTGTTTGAGGAGGAAAATAGTGAATAAGATAGAAGATACTATTCGCTTGAATTCTCTATATGACTACTATAAAGAACTATTGACAGAAAAACAAAGAGATTACTTTGAAGCATTCTATTTTGAAAATATGAGTTTATCTGAAATAGCTGAAAATTATTCTGTAAGCAGAAATGCAGTATATTCACAACTCAATCTTACAGTTGATTCAATTAATAAATATGAAATGAAACTTCATCTTTATGAAAATGATTTAAAAAGAGAAGAAAAATATAAAAAATTAAAAGAATTAAACATTAGTGAAGTTAATGATTTAATTAAAGAACTTGAGGAGATATAATATGGCTTTTGAAAACCTTACAAGTAGATTAAATATGGCCCTTAGAAGATTTGTTCATAAGGACTATTTAAATGAAAAAGATATTGATGAAATGATGAAGGAAGTGAGACTATCACTTCTTGAAGCCGATGTTAATATTCAGGTAGTTAATAGTTTTGTTAATGACTGTAAACAAAAAGCGCTAGGCGAAAAAATAATGAAGGGTTTAAACCCTGGTCAACAGGTAGTTAAGATAGTATCAGATGAATTAACTAAATTCATGGGTTCAACTGAATCTGAATTAATACTTGAAGATAAAGGCGTTAGTGTAATTATGCTTATAGGTTTACAGGGTGCAGGTAAAACTACTCACGCTGGTAAATTAGCTAAGTATATAAATAAAAATTACAACAAGAAAGTTTTACTCGTTGCGGGTGATATTTATAGACCAGCCGCAATCGAACAATTAAAAACAGTTGCGTCAAGCGTAAATACTGATTGTTTTGATATGGGTAAAACTAACCCTGTCACAATCGCTAAAGAAGCTTTATCTAAAGCAAGAAAAGAAGGATATGATGTTGTATTAATCGATACCGCAGGACGTCTTGAAATAGATGAACCACTAATTCAAGAATTAAAAGATATCAAGAAAGAAGTAAAACCATCTGAAATTCTATTAACAGTAGATTCAATGATGGGTCAAGAAGCCGCTAATGTCGCTAGAACATTTAATGAAGAAGTTGGAATTACTGGCGTAATTTTAACTAAGTTAGATGGCGACCAAAGAGGTGGTGCTGCATTATCAGTTAAGAAAGTAACTGGAGTACCAATTAAGTTTAGTGGTATAGGCGAAAAGATGGATGATCTTGAAGTGTTCTATCCTGATAGAATGGCTTCACGTATCCTAGGCATGGGTGATATTCTGACTTTAGTTGAAAAAGCAGAAGAAGCTTTAAGCGAAGAAGAATCAGAAAAACTCATGAAGAAAATGATGGATGGAACATACAACTATAATGACTTAAGAAAACAGCTTAAGATGATTAATAGAATGGGCCGTTTGTCAGGACTATTAAAGATGATTCCAGGTATGTCTAACTTATCTCAACTTAAAGATGTTGATGATAACGCATTAGATTTTGTTAATGTAATTATAGATTCAATGACACCAGAAGAAAGAAGAGATCCATCAATTATCGCGATGAGTTCATCAAGAAAAAGAAGAATCGCCGCAGGTTCTGGCAGAAGCCTAACAGATGTTAATAAACTTGAACAGATGTTAGAGAAACAAAAGAAAGCATTCAAGATGATGGCTGGTATGGACGAAGCTAAACTCCAACAAGCCGCAGAAAGATTCCAAAATGGTGAAATAAGAGGATTTGATCCAAATTATCAATCTCACGGAAAAGGAAGAAGATAAAAGCTTTCGAAAATTAGGTAGGTAGTTATAGGCACGATTTTTCGTGCCTATTATTTTTTTCTGAATAAAAAAAGAAATAGAATATATCTATTTCAATAAAACCCATCTTATATATCTAAACTATATTGGATTAAAGTTACTTCTTTAACAGGAGCGTAACTCATCCTATGGAGTTTTGTAGGACCATACTTTTTTAAAGCTTCTTTATGGCTTTTAGTAGCGTACCCTTTATTTTCTTTAAAATGATACTCAGGATATTCTTTATCAAGTTCAATTAAATAATGATCTCTTTCAACCTTAGCTAATATTGATGCGGCAGCGATAGATGCGCTTAACGCATCACCATGAGCCAAATCTAATACTGGAGTATCAATATCATATAGTTTCATATAATCAGTAAGTATATAATCAGGTTTAACACCTAATTCCTTAACTGCGTTCATCATCCCAAGCCTAGAGGCTTCTAATATATTAATTTTATCTATTGTTTCATTATCTATAGCGACTATTTTGTAAAATAGCGCTTTTTCTTTAATCTCTAGATATAGTTTTTCTCTTTTCTTTTCTGTCAATTGTTTAGAATCATTTAATCCTTCTATCTTATTTAGTGGATCTAATATTACTGATGCGCAATAAACGCTACCAACTAGAGAGCCTCTACCAGCTTCATCACATCCCGCAATTAACTTATATCCTTTATTCAATAATTCATTTTCATATTTATATAAATCAATTTGTTCTTTCAAAAGTCATCTCTCCAATCTTAGCGCTTCTTAGTTCTTTAATAAATAAATCATAAACCTTATCGATATCGACTTCTCCACCTTTAATTAAACATCCACGCTTCTTACCAATTTCCATAAATATTTCATTATTTGGTAAATCAATATTATCTAATTTATATCTATTTTTAAGCATTTCTGGATAAAATTCTTTAATCTTTTCAAGACCATATATAGCGATATTTGGAATAGGTAATATTTCATCTTTTATAGAACCTATTAAAGCTAATAAGTGAGCTTGTTCATCGGATTCAAATTTAGGCCATAATGTTCCTGGATTATCAAGAAGAAGAAGTTTATCATTCGCTTTTAAATACTGCATATTTTTAGTGACACCTGGTCTATCTCCAACATTTAAAGCTCTTCTTTTAGCGAGGTTATTTAATAAAGTTGATTTTCCAACATTAGGTATTCCCATAACCATCGCTCTAATAGGATATATTCTTTTTCCATTACTTTTATCTTTTTCGTTTTTTTCTTTTAACAATATATCTATCGCATCGCTAATTTTATTAATATTACCTGTTCCATTAAGAGAATCAAGCATTATAGTATAACTTTCTTTATTCAGTTCCTTTAACCATTTTTCAGTTTCTTTTTTGTCGCTTAAATCAGCTTTATTGAGTATCCTTAATAGTGGCTTATTCCCAATAACGTCTCTTATGTTCTTGTTTAAAGAAGCATTAGGCACTCTAGAGTCTAATACTTCAATAACCACATCAACAAGTTTTATTTTTTCTTTAATTAGTCTATATGTTTTGGCCATATGGCCGGGATACCAATGAATCGCTTTTTCCATTATCAATACCTATTTATAGACAATTTTTTCTTCAATTTTAAAATTCAATGGATAAATACTGATAAATACTTTACCTATGATTTGTTCTTCTTTGAAGATTCCATAGTATCTTGAATCACTAGAATTATTTCTATTATCACCTAAACAATAATATTCACCCTTTTCTAATACTCTTTCTTCAATTTCGACAAATCTTCCGCTTTTCCAGCCATTGCTCATCTCTATTAATTCATCATTAACATAAACGCATCTATTACTATCTACTTTGATTTTGTCACCTTCTTTAGCGACTACTCTTTTAATAATGAAATCACCATCTTCCTTTTCGACAATTATTATATCTCCATGGTCAATAGACCTGTATGATCTAGAAATAAGAAGAATATCATTATTAGAAAGCGTATCATTCATAGATGAACCAGACACTCTTACTGGGCTAAAGAAGAAGGCGTCTATACATAAGAATATCGCTAATACAATTGGGACAATATTTAAAGTATTTGTTGAATCCATCACTTTTTTATTTGAGTTATCATCTTTAGAAGGTCTAATTAAGAATAGAATATTCATTATATAAGATATTAATGAAACAATTAAAAATCCTATAATGAGTATTGGGATGAGTCTACCTATAAATCTATTGGTCGATAAATCCCTTGATAAAAAACCAATAGAATTAGATTTATCAAATAGGTAGAACACCAAAAGAAGGACGAAGAAAATTCCTCCAACTATTGTATTAATAATCAAACCTTTCTTAATGTCTTTATCCATTGTATTACCTATACTAGTATGCGTTATCTTCTTTAATTCTTTCAATTACTTCTTCAAGTTCTTCTCTAGTAAGAAGCACTTCTCTAGCTCTAGTACCCTTGCTGGCGGATACGATATTATAATATTCTAATTGATTTACTATATCGTTCGCTCTATTGTATCCTATATTAAAGTTCTTACAGATTTGGTTAGTTGAACATTCGCCTTCGTCACAAACGAATCTAGCTATCTTATAGAATTCATCATCTGTAATCTTACCAGGGTTCTTAGTATTTTCTTTTTCTTCTAAATCTTTAACAGTGAAATAGAAATCCTGTGGTCCTTGTTCACTAACAAAAGCGGTAATCTTTCTAACTTCAAAGTCATCAATAAACGCAGCTTGGTAACGACCACTACCATTGTTGTGGTAGATCATATCGCCTTGTCCAAGCAAGTTTTCAGCTCCTCCTTCTTCAAGGATAGTAAATGAGTCAACTTGGCTTGTAACACGGAACGCAAATCTACCTGTTGCGTTAGATTTAATTGCGCTTGATAGTTGTTTTGCGATAGGTTTCTGCATCGCTAAGAAGATGTGGATACCTGCAGCACGACATTTTTGAATTAGTTTTGTTAGTAATTCTTGTGCTTCAGTTCCACCATTCATAAGAAAATCACCACATTCATCAATTATAGCGATAATGAATGGAATCTTTTTAAGTTCAGGATCATCTTTTCTTTTTTCTCTATAACCATTTATGTTCGAACATCCTACAATAGCGAAGATTTTTAATCTTCTTTCCATTTCCGCAATCAACCACTTAAGCCCCGCAATTCCACCTTTAGCGTCTGGAATAATTGGACATAGTAAGTGCGGTATATTTTTATATGCTTGTAAATCTACTTGTTTAGGGTCAATGAAGAAGAATCTTACTTCTTCAGGACTGTTTTTATACATTAAAGATGTAACTACGCTATTGATAAATACTGATTTACCAGAACCACTCGCTCCCGCAACAAGTGCGTGAGGTAATTTACCAATCGAAACGAATTCACAGTTTCCTTCAACATCTAATCCAATTGGAACGCTTAATGGATCTTTATTTTCTAGGAAATCAGGTCTATCAATTAATTCTCTAATACATACTTTTCTTCTCTTTTTATTAGGTACTTCAACTCCGACATAAGCCTTTCCAGGAATTGGGTTTTGTATACGTAAAGAAGTAGCTTGTAAAGATCTTTGAAGATCGTTTTGAATAGTAGTAATCTTTGAGCCTGATACACCAGGTGCTAGATTGATTGAATATCTAGTAAAAGTAGGACCAGATACGCTTTCCACAACTTCACCAGCAATTCTAAATCCTTTAAGAGTTGCGTTAATCGCTTCTATATTAGGATCAACCCATCCTTCTTCATTAGATTCTGGAAGAACTGGTTCTTCAAGAAGAGACATTGGAGGTCTCTTATAATTTTTATATTCAAGAGGTTTATGTCCTGAATTAATAATCGCTAATTCCTGCATAGTATATTTACTATTTGGATTATATTCCATCTTTTCAGGCTTATCCATCTTAATAGGCTTAGCGTCATTGTTTTCTTTTGGAGCTACATATTCATTTTGTTTTGGCTCTTCTTGAACAGGCTTTTCTACTTCAGCCTTTTCATATTTTATTTCTTGTGGTTCATCATCTATATCTACACCAAACATACTTTCATGTAGTTTAGGATCGCTCTCCTCAGTATCTTCTTCATTATATTCAAATTCAAATGGTTCATCTTCATTATTATCATTATCATAACCATTTTCATCAAATGATTTTGTTTCATCACTCTGATTATAATCAGAATAATCATTTTGTGGCGCTACATATTCATTCTGTTTTGGTTCTTCTTGAACTTGAGGTTCTTCATAATCAAAAGAAGAAGTGTTATCATCGTATTCTTCTTTAACTGCTTCTTTAGTATTTACGTCCTCTTTAACTTCCTCTTTAACATCTTCAGTCTTTTTAGGATGTCTAGAAGGAACGAATGTGAATTCAGAATAATCATCTTTTTTCTGTTTGATAGGTTCTTGTCTTAAAAAGTCCCATTTTGAAATATCATTTGTTTTATCTGAATTTTTAGGAACTACCATCTCATCTTTATTATCTCTACCATGCATTGGAGATGCGAATTGGTTTAACTTTTTCATATCGTTTAGGTTGTCTTCGCTACCTCTACTGATATATGGAATAATAAATGGTTGGTCCTCCTTACTTCTCTCTTTTACTACGTATTTACTCTTTTTCTTTCCTAATTCAAACATATTTATTACTCCTTGTCATCCGCAAATATCTCTTCAATATCTTCTTTCTCTTTATCTCTTACATTTTCATCAATATCTTTTTTAAATAGAGATTTTGAGTATACTTTATCGCATTCTCTTCCAACTATTAATAATTCAGCTTTACATAGTTTTTTTATTGCGATATTAACAGTTCCATTCACAACTATCTTCTTAAACCACATAACAGGGTTAATAGTATTTAATATCGCTTTCGCAACTCCAGCGACACCAGTTGATTTCTTCATAGCTTTCGCAGCTTTACTATTAGCGATTCTTTTTGAATTATCAATCACTTTTACGATTTTTGATATCTTCATGTCTTTAAGTTTTCTTAAGATTGGTTTATCCATAAGAATCGCTATCTGATCAACGATATAATGAATTAATTCAGTAGCTTCTGTGATAGTTAATTCATACTCAGGATAATCTGAATCGGGGAAATAATATGATGATATCTCATGAAGTAGTTCTAAAGTAAGAGTTAAAGCAGTCTTGAAATATTCTTGATCATCCTCTTCAACTAATTTGATAAAATCATTTTGTTTATTCGCTATTAACTCTCTTACTTTCTCTTCGTTAAGCTTTTCTATTGTAGAGCCAGTTATCTTTTTAGATTTTGTTTTTTCTGTTGCGATAATAATAGCGAAAATAGCGATTAGTAGGATAAAACCCGCTACAATCCCTAACAAGAATGCGAATATATTAGAAACATTAAAAATTGAACTATCTGCGAAAATCATACTAACTCCTATTTTTCAATATTATAACATATTATTGAAAAAAATATTGAGTTGGTGTATTTAAAACACATCTTTTTCATATTGTGTATTTTTTATAAAAAATACATAAACTCATATCCCTCTCCGTGTTATAATTAGAATGGTGAAAATATGGAAAAGTATCTAATCGCTGTAGATCTCGATGGAACAATCATGCCTAATCTATATGGTTTAAGTGATTTTAACATCGAAGCATTTAAGAAAATCGCAAAAAACGGACATAGTATAATCATAACTACTGGAAGACCTTTTAGAAGTAGTTTTTTTGTGTATAAGAAGTTTGAATTATTAACACCACTAATAAATTATAATGGTCAACTTATCCATAATCCTAGAGATTATAGATATGAAGTTATCTCTAAAAAGATTCCAAAAGAAGAGATACTAGATATTTATCATAAAATGATGGATAAATTCACTGTGTGTTTCTGTGAAGATGACGATGATATTTATTCTAACGTAGATGATGAATACCTATATCCATTAATGCATCATAGTTTCATGTCTACATTATATGTTGGTGACCTAGATAAAATACTAAAAGATGATGTTCATGGAACATTGATTCTCGCAAAAGAAGGATACGGAAAAGAAATAGAAGATTATATCAACAATAACTTTAGTGATATTGGCGCAAGAATATGGACTTACGGAGTATACAAAGAAATTGTTGAGATATATTTAAAAAACATCAACAAAGGAACTGCGATAAAGAAAGTTAGAGAAGATTTAGGATTTGATAAAGCGCATACAATAATCTGTGGAGATTCAATAAATGATTTTGAGTTTTTTGAAGAAGGGGATATACGTATAGCGCCAAAAAACGCAGATGAAAATATTAAAAAGCTCGCAACTGTTGTGCTTGATGATACGTGTGAAAATGATGCGATCGCTAAATATTTATTAAAGTTTTTAAAAATAGGTGAACCAGATGGAAATTGATATAGAAGATTTTTTAAAACTGAATTTAAAAGATGAAGTTTTTATAATTGAAACTGATACGGTATATGGATTAGGCGCACTAATGAATAGTGAAAAGGCTGCGCAAAGAATAAAAGATATTAAAAATAGAGGAAGTGAAAAATATTTTTCACTCCTTGTATCTAATATGAAACAAGTCGATGAACTAACTGTTAATTCATTTGATAGTTACGCATTAATAAATGAACATTGGCCTGGCGCCCTTACTATAATATTTAAAAAGAGCGATAAGGTTAAAGAATATATTTCTCCATCAGATACAGTTGGGCTAAGAATGCCTGATTGTAAGAAGACTTTAAAGGTCCTTGATAAGTTTGGACCTATGATTATGACAAGCTTAAATAAAAGTGGCGAACCACCAATAACTAAGTATATAGATGCATTAAAGTATTTAGATAAAGTTGACTATATAGTAAAAGGAAAAGACCTAAGCGGTATCCCATCTACTGTATATGATGCGATCAATGGTAAGGTGCTTAGAGAGGGCAGCGTAAAAATAAAACTTTTTTAATTATAATAATTAAAAAATAGTGTATAATATTTAAAAGGAGAATGTATGAAGGTTTCGATTGCTTCTGATCATGGCGGATTCGATCTAAAAGAATATCTGCTTAATGAATTAAAAAATGATTATGAGATGGTGGATGAAGGTTGTTTCAACAAAGAATCTGTAGACTATCCACTTTACGCTAAAAAGGTTGCGGAAGACTTAATTTCTAAAAAAGCTGATTATGGAATTTTAATCTGTACAAACGGAGTTGGAATTACCATTGCGGCCAATAAATTTAAAGGAATTAGATGCGCTTTGTGCCTAAATGAAGATATGGCATCTCATTCTAAATTACATAATGATGCGAACATAGTTTCATTAGGACAAGTAAATCAAACCAAAGAAGAGGCTTTAAAAATAGTTAGGACATTCTTAACTACAGAGTTCTCAAATGAAGAAAGACACTTAAGAAGAGTAAAAGAAATAATAAGTTTTGAAGGAGAAATGAAATGTTAACAGTAGTAAACCATCCATTAATTAAGGTAAAACTCGCTCTTATGCGTGATGAGAACACTAAGTCTAAGGAATTCAGAGAAAACTTAGATGAAATTGCGTCTCTAATGTGTTACAAAGTATTTGAAGACTTAGAAACACATCAAATCGATGAAACTTACAATACTCCTACTGGTGTAGAGCTTCATAAGGAAAAATTAAACAATAAGATTATCTTAGCTCCAATCTTAAGAGCTGGTATCGGTATGGTTGATGGAGTTAGAAACATGATTCCAACAGCAAGAATTGGTCATATCGGTATGTATAGAGATGAAGAAACTCTTGAACCACATGAATATTATTTCAAATTACCACAAGTAGAAAACCCATTAGTTGTAATATGCGATCCTATGCTTGCGACTGGTGGAAGCGCTATAGCAGCTATTGATGCGGTTAAAAAGAGAGGCTATAGCAACATCCGTTTAATGTGCTTAGTTGGATGTCCTGAAGGTATTAAAGCAGTTGAAAAAGCATATCCAGATGTTCATATCTTCATCGCCGCAATCGATGAAAGATTAAATGATAAAGGCTATATTATGCCTGGCTTAGGTGATGCTGGTGACAGAATCTTCGGAACAAAATAATAAAGATAAAGAAAAGAAAAATAAAGATATTGATGTTAAAACTGGGTATGTAATATTTACCCAGTTCATTCTTGAAGTCTTTGTATTTATGGGCGGAGCGATTGCGCTAGGATTATTTTTAGATAAGAAGCTTGGAACTAAATGCTTATTTCTAATCATTTTATTTTTCTTATTCGCTTTCGTCCCTATCTACAATCTTATTAAAAGAGTTAACAACAATAATGGGTAAGGAATGTTTAAAAAAGAAATAACGTTATTTGATAAAGCTATTTTATGCATTATACCTTTTACGATTGTGCTCGCAATAGCACTTCTTTTGATAACAGGAAACAAGAATTCTGAAGTTAAATCTTTATTGATTGGTGCTTCATCTGCCATAATACTCAATTATTGGCACACAAAAATGACTATTAAAATCTCACAGGACAACCCTAAACGATTAAAAAGATTTACAATATTTAGCTATTTCATTAGATATTTATTATATGGTGGAATTATTGTAATAGGGGTTTTTCTAAGCGATTTTAATCCTATATATATGATATTCGGTATAAGCGAATATCCATTAATGGTATTAGTATTATCACTAATAATGATAAAAAAGGAATGAAACTATGTTAAAAATTTCTTTTGATTTCGATTTCAGCGCAAGCATGAAAACATCTATCATTATATTTATTATATTAGCTGTTTTCTTTATTGCGATGGGGATCGTTTTTAGTAAAATGGATCCAGACAAAGATGAGGTACCAACAAAGGGTCTCAAGTTTTTGGCTGTTGTTTTAGTTGATACTATAAATAAGTTTGTTGATGAACAATTACCTACTGTATCAAAGAAACTGTATGCTCCATATTTACTTGGAATTGCATCATTCCTTACTCTCGCTAATATTGCATCATGTTTTGGACTTAATCCACCTTTCGCTAATCTTGGTTTAGCGTTAGTATTATCATTACTAGCGTTTATAGTATTCCAATATACAGGTTTAAGATATCAAGGAATAAAAGAAAGAATTAAAGGATTTATGGGTCCAATGAAGGCTGTATCTTTCCTAGTTTTCCCTATATCTATAATAGGAGAGATTACAACGCCATTATCTATGGGTATGCGTATGTTCGGTAATATATTCAGTGGTGTCGTAATAGCTGGAATTTTATTATCAATATGCCATGGATTAAATATCTGGCTTGGTAGCGCTATCGCAACTGTCGCTGTGACAGCGATACTTCATCCGATATTTGATATATTCTTTGGAATATTACAAATGTATGTATATTTCATGCTTACAACTATGTTTATTAAACAAAATCTATAAAAAAACGGAGGTTCATTATGAACAATATATTAACTTTCTTAGCTGAAGCATCTCCATATTTTCAAAAAGGTATGGCTTTTTTAGGAGCAGGTATCGCTGTTACTGCAGGATGGGGTCAAGGTGTAGGACAAGGATACGCTGCAGGTAAAGCCTGTGAAGCAATCGCTCGTCAACCAGAAGCATCAGGAAAAATCACTTCTACAATGATTATTGGTCAAGCTATCGCTGAAACTACTGGTTTATACGCTTTGTTAGTTGCGATTTTATTAATGTTCGCAGTTTAATAAGGTTTTAAAACCATAAAAGGAGGTTCTAATTTATGGTTTTCTATGGCATCAAAGAATCTCTTGAAGGCTTAAGTGAAATAGTAGAGAAAGCCCTTGGTGTAAACTTCTGGGAACTATTAATAAACTTGCTAGCGACTGTTATTCTTGTTTTGATTGTAAGATTCTTATTCTGGAATAAGGTTACTGCTTTTTTAGAAAAGAAGAAAAAGAATATCCAAGACGAATATAAAGAATCTGGTGAAATCAAGAAAGAAGCAGAAGCGATGAAACTTGAAGCAGAACAAGTTCTTAGTGATTCAAGAGCTCAAGCTCACGATATCATTAGAACTGCTGAAGATACTGCGACTAAAGAAAAGGTCCGTATCATCGGTGAAGCTAAAGCGAGCGCTGAAGAGATTGTTTCTAATTCTAAAGAAGAAGCTAAAAAAGAAAAAGAATTAATAATTAAGGAAGCTAAAGAAGAAGTTGTTGATTTGGCTTCTTTGATGGCGCAAAAAATGATATCTGAAGAAATTGATGTTTCTAAATATGATGATTCTGTTCTAGATGAATTAGATAAGGAGAGCGAATAATGGAAGCTAGTCAAGAGTACGCAAAGGCTCTATACGATCTTTCAACAAATAAACAAATAAAAGAAGACATTCTCTATAATCTAACTTCACTAGTAGAATCATTAGATCAAGATATTAAAAATTTCTTTTTACATCCTGAAATTAAAAAGGAAGAAAAAAAGAAAATGATATCTAAGATTTATGAAGAAGGATTATTCAGAGACTTTTTATTTGTGTTAATAGATAATGATAGATTCTCTTCTTTAGATGAAATAAAAGATGAATATCAAATATTAGTTGATAACGAAAAGAATATTCTTGATGTCTATGTCTATTCTAATAGCTTATTAAGCAGTGAATATTTAGATAAATTGAATATTAAATTAGAAAACAAATTAAATAGAAAAATCAATATTACAAACGAGATTGATAAATCTATAACCGCAGGAATTAAAATAGCCTATGAATCTAAAGAGATTGATATGACGTTAGATTCTAAATTTAGAAAATTTAAAGATGAATTGAAGGAGAGCCTATGAAAAGAGTAAGCGCAAGTGAAATAAGCTCATTAATAAAAGCTCAGATAAAGAACTACTCAAGTCAGACTGAGACAAAAGAAGTTGGCGTAGTAACATCTATAGGTGATGGTATAGCTTTAATATATGGATTAGATAACGCCATGAGTGGTGAGCTTTTAGAATTCCCTAATCATGTATATGGAATGGCTCTTAATTTAGAGCGAGATAGTGTTGGCGCAATACTATTAAACAATACATCTTCTATTAAAGAAGGCGATAAGGTTACTACAACTAAACATATTTTAGAAGTTCCAGTTGGAAATGCATTAATTGGTAGAGTTGTTAACCCATTAGGTGAACCTATAGATGGAAAAGGACCACTTGGAGAAACAAAAAGACGCCCTATCGAAAGAAAAGCAACTGGTGTTATCGAAAGAGAATCAGTAAGTGTTCCTCTTCAAACTGGTATCAAGATTATTGATGCGTTAATTCCAATTGGAAGAGGTCAAAGAGAATTAATTATTGGTGATAGACAAACTGGTAAAACTTCTATTGCGATTGATACAATAATTAACCAAAAAGGGAAAAATGTTCATTGTATCTATGTCGCTATTGGACAAAAAGAATCAACTGTCGCAAGCTTAGTAGACACTTTAACAAAATATGGCGCAATGGAATATACAACAATAGTTGCGGCAAACGCATCAGATCCAGCTCCACTTCAATATATCGCTCCATATAGCGGTGCAGCAATCGGTGAAGAATTTATGTTCAACGGCGAAGACGCATTAATCATTTATGATGATCTATCTAAACATGCGGTAGCGTATCGTGAACTATCACTACTATTACATAGACCACCAGGAAGAGAAGCATATCCAGGAGATATCTTCTATCTTCATTCTAGACTATTAGAAAGAGCGGCTAAATTATCAAAAGAATTAGGTGGAGGCTCATTAACTGCGCTACCTATAATTGAAACTCAAGCAGGCGATTTCAGTGCTTATATTCCAACAAATGTAATTTCAATCACTGATGGTCAAATCTATCTTAACAGCAATCTGTTCCATAGTGGTATTAGGCCTGCAGTTCAACCAGGTTTATCAGTGTCTCGTGTTGGTGGCGCTGCGCAGATAAAAGCGATTAAGAAAACTTGTGGAACATTAAGATTAGATTTAGCTTCTTACCAAGAATTAGAGTCATTCACTCAATTTGGTTCTGACTTAGATGAAGCTACAGCTAAAAAACTTGAAAGAGGTAAAAAATCCTTACAACTTATGGTTCAACCAGTTCATGAAACAATGCCTGTTGAACTTGAAGTAATTTCAATTTACGCTTTAACTAAAGGATATTTAGATAGTATTCCACTAGAACGTGTAAGCGAATTTGAAAAAGGATTACTCAACTTCTTTAGAAGTGATTACAATGGTAAAATGGTAATTCAAAATATACTTGAGACAAAAGAAGTACCAGACGCTCAAGTAATGGATAAATTAATAAATCAATTTAAACAAACATTCTAATTATGGCAGATCAAAAACTCATCAAAGAACGTATCAAAGCGACTGAGAAAACATATCAGATAACAAACGCTATGAATATGGTTTCTACATCAAAACTTAGAAAAAGCGAAAAGAGTCTAAAACAATTTAGACCTATTTCTGATGAAATAAAAAGGATGATGATATCTTTAGTATCTAATTCAAATGAATTATCTCATCCAACATTAGTAGATAATGGAGCTAAACCATGTTATATATTAATCGCATCAGATAGAGGTTTAATTGGTAACTACAATAACGCTTTATTTAAGCATTTTGATGCGTATATAAAAGAACATCATAAGTCACAAGATGAGTTTTACATCGCCACTATTGGTTTTAAAGCGTTCACATACGCAAAAAGAAAAGGATATAATCTACTTAATGAAGAAAACATTAATATTAGAGACGATATTCTCTTTATAGACTTTTCTGAAATATCAGATACCATAAGAAAAGGATATATAGAAGGAAATATAGGAAAAACTACTGTTTTCTATACTTCATTTGTGAATACAATCACTAATAAAATAGTTGAAGAACCAATTCTTCCAATAAACGCTATAAAAGATGAAAACATAAATCAACAGGAATATATTTATGAACCTGGAAAAGAAATGGTTCTAGATAGAGTGATTGACTTATATGTAGATTATTCTTTATATAGGATTATTCTAGAAGCTAAAACATCAGAACACGCTTCAAGAATGAATGCGATGAAGAACGCAAAAGATAACGCTAAAGATATAGAAGAAAAATTAACTCTTGAATATAACCACGCTAGACAAAATCAAATCACGACTGAACTGATTGATATAATCAATGGTTCTAACGCCATTAATTAAGGAGGAATCCCATGAATAAAGGTAAAATAGTACAAGTACTATCTAGTATAGTAGATGTAGAATTTAAAGATACGTTACCTGCGATAAATAACGCTCTTAAAATAAATATTAACGCTAATGATAATGATGGTATAGAAATAAACCTAACATTAGAAGTTGCGTTACATTTAGGCAATTCTGTTGTTAGATGTATATCTATGGGATCAACTGATGGTTTAAGAAGAGGTATGGAAGTTGTTGATACTGGAAATGCGATCACTGTGCCAGTTGGAGAAGCTACATTAGGCAGAGTGTTTAATGTATTAGGTGAACCAATCGATGGTAAAGAAGCTCCAAAAGCTGAAAAGATGATGCCTATCCATAGACCAGCACCAGAACTAAAAGATATCAACGCTAAAGTTGAAATATTTGAAACTGGTATAAAAGTAATAGATCTATTAGAACCATACATTAAAGGTGGTAAAATCGGACTATTTGGTGGCGCTGGCGTTGGAAAGACAGTATTAATTCAAGAATTAATTCATAACGTTGCGACTAGTCATGGTGGTATATCAGTATTCTCTGGTGTAGGTGAAAGAACTAGAGAAGGTAATGATTTATATACAGAAATGAACGAATCTGGAGTTATAAATAAAACCACAATGGTATTTGGTCAAATGAATGAAGCACCAGGCGCAAGAATGAGAGTTGCGCTTACTGGACTTACTATGGCTGAACACTTTAGAGATGAAAAACATCAGGACGTTCTACTATTTATTGATAATATCTTCCGTTTTACACAAGCAGGTTCAGAAGTATCAGCTTTACTTGGAAGAATGCCGAGTGCTGTTGGATATCAACCAACACTCGCATCTGATATGGGAGCACTACAAGAAAGAATCGCATCTACTAAAAACGGTTCTATAACATCTATTCAAGCTGTATATGTTCCAGCTGATGACTATACAGATCCAGCTCCTGCTACTGCGTTCACACACTTAGATGCGACTACTAACCTTTCAAGAAAAATAGCGGAAGAAGGTATTTATCCTGCAGTAGATCCACTAGAATCTACTTCTAGAGCATTAAATATAGATATAGTAGGTGAAGAACATTATAATGTCGCAAGACAGGTTCAAACTATTTTACAGAGATATAATGAATTACTTGATATAATCGCTATTTTAGGTATGGATGAATTATCTGAAGCAGATAAACAGGTCGTAAAACGCGCAAGGCGTATTAAGAAGTTCTTAAGTCAATCATTTAGTGTTGCGGAAAAGTTTACAGGTAATAAAGGCCAATACGTAAAGATTGAAGATACAATTAGAAGCTTTAAAGAAATATTAACTGGTAAATATGATGATTATCCTGAAGATGCGTTCAGCTATGTTGGAACTATCGAAGATATGATACAAAAAGCAAAAGAGATGGGTTATAAAGAATAATGATTAAAGTGGCTTTCTATTCACCAAAAGGAAAAGAAAAAGAATACGAATGTAAAGAATTAAGAGTAGTCGATAGAAAATACGGCTCTTTTGGTATTCTAGAAAACCACGTACCCGTTGT
>OCVV011356733.1_pt1 | contig 49391 bp, 29 predicted proteins | sample 1539721 | NCBI WGS metagenome assembly OCVV01 (sample SAMN02144230, study PRJEB22623) | gut metagenome | biome: sheep rumen | host: Ovis aries | place: New Zealand | reverse complement strand
TTTGTAGCCCCCTAACATAGGGGGTTGGGGGTCTCGAGCAATGTTTCATGTGCCCCAAAGCCTTCTTTTTGATTGTTTCACGCTCTAGAAAGATGTTTCACGCGACCAGTTTTTTGTACGAAAAATTCAGATTTTCAACAATTTCTATCATAAAAACTTGCACGCTATACTTTTTTTATGTACTTTTGCAGCAGTTGCGAAACAGTCGTTTCGGAAACAGCCATTTCGCAATTGAAAACAAAAAAGGCCTAAAACAAAGGGGAAATCATATGAGAGCATTCCTCTGCACCACCCACCAGTACCAAGAATTCACCATCAGCTACCAAGGTCTGTCAATGGAAGATATGTAGCCCCCCAACAAAAAAAACGCAGGGCCAGCGACATCACGTCGACAACCCTGCTAACCTTAATGCTAAGGTCATGGAGCTAAATAGCTCGCAAAACTAAAAAACAAATATACCGTGGCGCGCTCGCCACAAATGTGGAAATTACTATTTTTCTAAGATGATATTCACCAGTGCCGTCACGTCGGCTACCGTGATTGTGCCGTCGCCGTTTATGTCGGCATTCTCCTCGCTGAAAGTATCAGCGTTCTTACCTAAGATACGATTCACCACCGCCGTCACGTCGGCAATGGTCACCTCACCGTCCAGATTGGCATCACCGGGCAGAATTGTCCTCTCAACGGGAGTGACTGTATACACAAAGAATGTGCGAGGCTGCGGTGTTGTCATATTGCCAATCTCCACCGTATATGAGCCAGAAGACAGCGTTATGGTATAGGGCTGATTATAGGTAAGCCCGTCAAACTCCAAACGTTCTGTCTGGATGCCCAGTGGCTCCACTTGTGGGGTAAATGTCTTCGTGGCGCCTGCTGCCGTAGAACCCTCTTTGCATAGCTTTACAGAAACCTGCGAACCGTAAGTAGAGGTAGAACTATTGTTTGTCACCGATACATCAAGCACCAGTTTCTGACCCTCAAAGTACCCATTCTCATCAGCATTCACAGCGCAAGCAGTCAGTGCAATGTTCGGCACAGACGAAGAATTTGTCCACAGAACATGATGGCCGTCGAAATCACTCGTCACCTTCACAACACTTCCTGAGGCGAGCGTCACTGTCTTTGCCTCACCGGGAGCCAGGTCTGTCTGGATTACATTCAACAACTTCGACGAACTGAATGCATAGAGCAAGCCGCGGCTCTCTTCAGTTCCGTTGTTCGTGATGGTGGCTGTACAAGAACTGCTGTACCACGAACTGCTATTCTTCACATTCGAGACAACCAGGTCCACCGACGGCTCCAGCGTTAGCTCTGTGTCCGTAATCTTTGCCGTGATATAGTTGTGCTCTGCATTCGTGCTCAGGCGCCAAGTGTCCTCAGACGGAGTACGGCTGATGGACCTAATGTAGTAGGTTCCCTCCTTTAAGTCTTTTCCTAATGAGAGGTTGCCAAACGTGAACTCCAAGCCGAAGCCGTCATAACGATCGAAGCGACCCAGTTGAGCCTCAGCCAACACTTCAAGAAGTTTTCCGTTTTCGTCGTATAATCCTAAACCTGCTACAAGTTTTGTATTATACTCCAAATGGTTGTAAACAGCATTGAAAAGCGTAATCCCCTTGAATGCCTCATCTGGGGCTTCACGAGTAAACTGCCTGTTACCTGTTACATTAAGGTCAACGATGGCAGCACGCGGCTCTGCCTCATTGTATTCATGTCCCTCCACGGGGGGTTGGATGCCTATAATACAGCTCATATAGATGTCAAAACCTTTGCCTGTATTATTAGAATACCCATAGCTGTTCAACGAACTGTTCAATGCTGAGAGGGGGAAGTAACCGTCATCTTGTCCGCTCCAACCCCAGTTGATGTGATAATAGCCATTAGAAGCCTTATAACCGTCACATACAAACGAATGGCCTCCCCAGCTAATACCATCGCTATCAATATAAGAACCTGTGACAACGACTGGTCTACCTTCCTGCAATTCATTGTAGACCATCTCCTCAAACTGTTCGTAATTATAATCCTGACGATAGACTTGACGCACATGTTTGTCGTATCCGAAATAACTGCGATATACATTGGCGATATCAGCTCCCCAAGCCTCCGAGCCATCAGTGCCATAGTCCATTTCCAAAGCCTGTCCCACATAACGGCACAACTTAGCTGCAGCTGCATCGCTACTTGATTTATCCCTCATACTAACCCAATCGAACGTCGTAGCAGGGAGTTCCTCGCAATGTAAACCAAGCTTCCTGGTCGTGTAGGCGGGAATAACTGTTGTAGGTAAGTTGTAACCACGTTGATGTCCCCAATAGTACATCACCTGCGAAGTAGCCGTTGCTGCACAACCTACAATAGTCCTACCGTTTGCGCTCATAGGGCATTGACCGTTATACGGAGAACTCTGTCCCCACTGGCATGACATCAGTGTGCTGATATTCTGTCTATTGGCAGTAGCCTTTTGAGGAGCCTTAGCAGCTCTTGCTGTTTCAGAGCGCGCTTCAACAGGAAGGGCCCCAATCTCCTCTGCATAATAATCCAGCAGCATCCTCATGCCGCAGGGCATCGTCTCACTGGAGAGTGATCCTGTCTCTGAATACCCCAATATTTCGCGTGCACGCTCATCGCCGCTAACAATCACATATCCTTTGCCATCAGAAGCATTAAAAACATAATAGGGCGCACTCTCATCCGTCTTCTGCTGCGCAGGAGCCTTCTGCATCTTAGCAGCCACTGTAGCATGTTGCCCAGCATGGGCTATGGGAGCCCAGAGAGCATCTACATGGCCTACGGTCTTACCTTGTTTAAACTGAGACAAGAAGCGCACTGCTTTAGCCTGTGCAACCTCCTTAGAGATTGTTTGAGCAGAAAGTAGCAGTGGCCATATAAGCAGAACTGTTACAAATAGAAATATGTTCTTTTTCATCAGTATCAGTTTAAAAAAGAGGGGCACGAGAGTTCTCATGCCCCTCTAGTCGTTATTCGTGACTATTCATCCCAAAGATTTCGGGAAGAATAAGGATCAGAACTATTCTCATCATCAGTTATGAATTCTTTCGCATCTGGATGATCGTAGTCATGTTCACTATCGCAAATCAACTGAGCGGTTAAAACGCTCACTGCAGTTTCTATTTCTGGTTTCAAATATACTTTTTTCATCTTGACGTCCTCCTATTTTACAGTTACTTTAACACCATTCACAACATATACTCCAGAAGGTACTGCATACGAGCGCTGTTCGCCTGCACCGAGATAGTCAATTGCTATGGCGGAACCATTCATGCCATAGATGCGTAAAGCATTGTCAGCACCGCTTGCCACCATAATGACGCCCTTTCCGGTCTTGACAACCATGTCGGGATTGCCGATTGCATCCTTGATGCCGGAAATATCATCCCAGTCGAAGGTAATATTGAGAACTTCAATATCCTTAGCGCCTCCGGTCTTTGTGTAGCTATAATAGCTGCGGAACGGATAGGTGTAGACATATTGCTTAGTCTTACGGAGGTTCTTGGAGTTCACAAACTTACCGCTTGCATAATAGAAGTAACCAGGATTCTCGTCGTTCTCTTGGTTATGGGCATCCAGTTGAATGCCAGAGAAGCCGCCCTCGTTCGTGAATGTATATTTATTATTTCCGATCTGTCCGTTGACCGTCTCGCCTGTAAAGCTACCTCCGGCAGGAGTCTTTTCAATCTTTGCACCCTTTTCGGTAGCGGTGAACGGGATGTCCTCGCCTGCAAGGTCCGTTATAGATACCATATAGGGCGTATGGGCTACTGACTTATTGCCTGTAATCTGAGTGAAGTGGGCAAATCCCTTAGCCCGATAGTCATACATTTGGTCTGTCTCTGCCTTGTCGTGCGACATGGCATCCATCTTGGACAACGTAAACGTTGATGGACTGTACGCGTGACCTTCGTCATCAATTGCAGGCTCGCTGTGAGCACCATTTTCCAAGGTAAGTGCATAGGGAAGCACGATTGTGGCATACGTCGTATAGTCCCAGTCGGCATTCCATGTGATGTCGCGCGTATAGCTTGCATAGTTGGCCGTGGGTACCTGAATCTCATATTTCGCGAAGAACGGGTTGCGGTCAGTAATCACAATGTTCTGGGCTGCACGGAACTTGCCTTCACCAACTTTGAATGCAAAGTTGTTGAGCTGAGAAGACTGGTTTTCAGGAATGTAGAACAAGACGTTCTTCGCAAGTTTTGCCTGCAATTGTGCCATAGTAATTGTATTACTGCTGACGATTGATTTCAATTCGCTCGCATCAACATACAGGATCTGGTCGAAGTCCTTCGGGCCGTTATTTCCGGTGTTATCTAAATTGTCCTCGATGGCATCATTGATTTCCTTTGTCGAAAGATAGCCTTTAGCAGGCTGGTTACCGTCCTTTGTAGCAAGCTCTGCACCCCACATGGAGTCAAAGGCATCTTTACCTTCCTTGTTATAGCAGGTCTTGTCATAGATTTTCGTCCATGTCAAAACCGGTGTATAGCTCTTTGCCACAAGTGTAATGCCCATGCGATAGAAGGCATACATGCGGTGTTGCCATGCAGTGGTCGGGGCAATGTTGTAGCGGGTCTCGTCGGCAGTGAACAGATAGTACGTACCGCTATTGCTCAAACCATTTTTGTTAGTAGCATTAAGCTTAATCTCTGTGAATTTGCCTTTTGTTACACCGTTAGGATCGGTATAGGCGGTAACAGAGAAGGGATATTCCTCCAGATACTTATTCTGGGTCTGGCCGCTGGTGTTCTCTAGTTCTTCAGCATTGTTGAACTTGAACACCTTGTCGCCAGCCTTCGTGGCCACGACCTTGGTGGTGTAGTCATAGTTTATTCCGGCAGGGGGTGTGCCACTATCAGCGGCTTTCTTATATCTGGCATCATACAAGCCAGCATCAGTTGTGGCATCATTCTTGCCGTCACCAACCTTTCCGTCAAAATCCAAGAAGTAGTCGGAAGATACGAAGCTGTAGCGGGCATTACCAGTTCCGGTCTCGTCATAATAGGTGTTGTCGCCATACTTACTAAACAGGTCTTCGAAAGAGAAGGTGATGTCATTCTGGCTGTAATCTTGGGGAATGTGGAACACGAAGTCACCGCCACTCACCATGAAGTTCTCGGCTGTGAATTCTTGACTCATTTCCAATTGGCCACTACGTCCCACGATGTTCATTTTATCGATATAGGGATCAAGCGACTCCATAGTCAGCGTGACGTTTACAAGAGCCTGGGTGCCTGTGGGAAGACCGGAGACGGTAAACTTCACGGCATCGTTGTTAAGACCCGTCAAGGATTTAGAAGCGGCAGTACCATTAACTGTAATGGTTTCTGTGGATTCTGTATAGTTTCCTTCGCTGTTTACGCCTGTCTGCTTATAGATAGTGATAGTACCAGCCGTAGCAGGAGTATAACCAGCATAGGGAATCTTTGCACTCTTATCAATGGTGCTGGTGGCAAGATAGTTAGAACGATAACAGCCTGTTACCCAATAATAGTTACCATCATTAAATCGATAGAGATTTTCAAAATCATACTGACTACTAGGTCCATCATAAGCATTCGTCGACTTAACCACTTTAGGAGCGAATTGACCAGAAACAGAATTAATACGATTAACATCTCCGTTCCAGCTAGTATTAACACTAGCAGGCCAAGCATATTGTTCTACATCATTATCCATCCAAGCATAGCCAGCTGACGTATAGTACTGCAGATAATAATATGATGTACTAGATTGATAATAAATTCTTCCTTGACTATCTCTCTTCAGATTATATTTTGAATCTTTCTTGGTACTAAAAGACAAGTCACGCTCGTCAAGGCTTCCGTAGCACGAAAGCATTCTCTTACCACCGCTTGTTGTAATATTGCCAAGGTCGTCAATTTCCCAAGCAAATCTTGTTGTTGAGAATTGCAACTGGTCATTCAAATAATAAGTTTGATTATTGCGAGTGTAAGTAATGTAGCATGCCTCTATAGGCTTTTCTCCCGCAGGAGTTTGCGTGCCCTTCTTATAATCAAATGTTGCACCAGTGATTCTATAGCCAATAGGATAGATAACACCCGTCTGACCAGTAACCTGCGTTGGTGTCTCAACGTAGTAGGTACCATTGCCGAAAGCATACTGATACTCGCCGTCCACCTTTACCGGATAAATAGTTTTTTCACCTGCATCTGTAGAAGCGATGCCATTGGCAACGGCATCCGACCGGTAAATATGAATACCGGCATCAACATCCATGACGTTCTTGTAGTCGTAGGAATAATACGTCTGACCATTTTTTTCCTTTGCAGTCACAACACCAATATCGGTCTTACTTGCATAGAAAGGAGCCGTCACATAACTGGCACCAAGTCCAACCTGCTGAGGGGCAACCTGCGTATCAAAATGACCTTCTGCCGTGAAATAAACCGTGAATTCTTTGATGGTCACACCATAGAATGCGTCATTCCCGCGATTCAAACGGAAATATAGCAGGTTGGTCGATTCAGTAACCTCACGCTCAAGGGTATACTCTGTGGTCGTGCTCGCATCTAGCGCACCACTCATCGTTGCGGTCTTTACCTTGTAATTTGAAATGTCGAAGTTTGCATCGGTTTCGTACATTACCTTGTCAACAGACACATACGTGGTACTAGTATTACTGGTATATCCAATATGCATTTGCTTCACGGTTTGTCCGTTCAGGTTGTTCAGCAACACCATCTTATAGCCAGTGAAGCTATAGCCCTTCGGCAACGACAATACGCAATAGAGGTCACGTTCCACACCACCCATCATCACCAGGTTATTTCCATCCACACTAGTGTTAATGTTGTCGGCTGGGTTGGAGATATCTCCACCTTCAGAAAGCAGGTCATCGTCTGCCACCGTGAATGCCAAGCCGAGCTGCTCATGCTTCCACATGGCACACCAACCATTCTCAAAACCTACTTCACCGTCATAGGTAAAAGCAGCAATGAGTTTACCCGTGGACGGGTCCACGGTCACACTCTGTGCCATCATTGCTAACGGCACAAGGAGTAAGCTCAAAAGAGCTAAAGTAAATTTTCTAAGCATAATCGATTATTTTATTAATTAATAATTTGTTTGATTGATATTTGTAAGTATTGTTGCCTGGCAGCATGACCAAGCAAAAACAAAGGCTGGCAGAAGGGGCCAGACGGTCTCCTGCCTACGGCAATTTATCTCTTTTACGCTTCATTTTAAACATCGACTCTCTCCTTTATTATATTTTAGTTATGTATACGATCGTCACAAAGAAAACGCCGACATTTCACAACGTGAGCATTCCGAAACAAATATAATATTTAAAAAATATTGTCTTTATGCTACTTTTTACGCACCTCTTCGCAAGAGGCGTGAACTTTTTGTGCATAGTTTTGCGCTGCAAAGATACAAATTAATTCTAAAGTGACAAAATTTTTTAATAAATTTTTTATTCCGTTGTAAAAAGAAGGGAAAAACAAAAAAGGGGAAACGTAAAGAAAAATACTAAAGAAGAAAAAGCGATAATGTGTTGAAAAAGTGCACACCTCTTCGCAGAGGCGTGCACTTTTTCTTACATTTGTAAATAAAAATGGTTTTTTCAGCTTTTCGTAAAGCAGAGGGAGAAGATGCTGATGCGGACGTCTTCCTCTTGCTGCAACTGGCTGCAGCAGGCGGTCATAGTGGCACCAGTGGTGACGACATCATCGATGACGAGGAGGTGGTGATGTCTATGCTCGTGCAGTTTGTCGCGATCCACTTCGAAGGCTCCTTCCACATTTTCCTGGCGACCGAAAGCCTCGGTGCGGGTTTGGCTCTTGGTGAAGCGGGTGCGCTTCACGAGGCCATCGACGACGGGGATGCCTGTCATCTGGCTGATGCCGAGGGCAATGTGGCGACTTTGGTTGTAGCCGCGCTGGCGCTGACGCCGACGGGTGATGGGGATGGGCACGAGGGCGTCGATGCCTTCAAAGAAGCCGTGGCGCGCCATCTCCTCGGCAGCAATGCGCCCGAGCTGTTCGCCGAGGAGGGGCTGGTTGTAGTATTTCATCTCGTGGATGATGTGACTGAGGTGGGTGCCTGCCTGGTAGTAGCAGAGGGCTGCCGCGCGCTCAGGGTTGATGGTGCCCCAGAAAAGACGCGCCATCGGGTTGTCGGCTGCCGACGCCGCAAAGTGGGTGCGCGGCATGGTGAGCAGGCAACTGATACAGATGCCCTTCTCGGTGATTGTCAACCGACGGCCGCATCCAGCACACAAGCGGGGTGCCAGGACGTCAAGAAGACGGGAGATAAAGGAGATTCTTGGGGGGAGCATGGTTCTTTGAAAGGGCGTAAAGGGTTTAAAGGGGAGTGGAAGGGCGTAAAGGGTTTCTTGAAAGGGCGTAAGGGGTTTTTCGTATGGGTGTAAAGATTTTTGAAAATGTACATGAAAGAGAAAGAAGGGCGTAAAGGAGAGCGGAGGGGTGTAAAGGTTTTTCAGGTATTTTTTAAAGGGCATAAAGGGCACTCCCCTTTATGCCCTTTAAACCCTTTTAAGAGCCCTATAAGCCCCTTCACTCCCCTTTAAGCCCTTTATGCCCTTTTTCAGAACACTACCTTGCGGCCATTGATGATGTAGATGCCCTTGGGGAGCACAAGCCTACCCCCGTCTCCTCCCTGAAGGGAAGGGAGCGTGGAGGACTCGGAGATTTTTCGTCCGCTGAGGTCGTAGATGCCTTCCCTTCCATTCCGTGAGGGGGTAGGCTCAGCTTGTAGTTCGTCTATGCCAGTGGCGACCTGTGCCTGCAGACCGTCAACGGTGTAGTAGCCGCCGTTGGTGAAGGCGAGGTCGGCGGTCTGTGGTGAGCCGGCATTGCTGAAGATGATCTTCGCGGGCTGCGTGGCCGAAGTGTTGTTCTGCTTGGTGCCGTCCCACTTCCATTTCCAGACCTTCTTGCCGTTCTGGGCGGTGCCGAGATAGGTGCAGTCGACGCCGGGCCAGTTCTTGCGCTGCGAGAAGGTGAAGTTGTCGGCAGGCGAGTCGGTCCAGGCCCAGCAGGCAATGGTCTGCGTCCAGGTGTTGGGAGCCTCGAAGAAGGCGCAGACTTCGTCGGCCTCACGCGTGCAGAAGTCGGGAACAACGACCTCGTCGGGCTTGGTCTCGCTCACCTCGTACTGGCGCGTCTGGATGGCACTCACCGCAGAGCCCACAAGCAGGCCGACCTTCAGCGTGGTGGTTTTCTCGGCAGGGATGGTGACACGGGTGCCGCTGGCGCAGCGCGTGCCGTTGCTGGCAGAAGGCGTGGAGCCATCGAGGGTGTAGACGAGCTGTGCGCCAGCCTGGTCGCTGACGGCGGTGAGCATGGCTTGGAACGACTTCTCGTAGTGTCCGGAGGCGCAGTCGACCCACGCGATGTTCATGGAGGGCTGCAGGTAGTAGGCGTAGTGATGGCCGCTGAGCACCTTCACCCACTGCGAGGCAATGGGCTCATAGTCCTTCAGGTTGCCCAAGACAACGAGCAGCGAGCCGTCGGTACCCTTACTCTCATAGGCTGCCACGCTAGTCACGGAGGTGTTCGGAATACGATTGGTATAAGTGCTCTCGTTGTGAATGCCTACGAGGCGGCGCACATCGATCATGGCCTTCAGGGCCTGCTTGCAGTCAATCCAGTGGGTAAGGAAGATGCAGGGCGTGCCAGGCATGGCGAGCAGGTAGGCATTGGCAGCCAGCGTGTCCTTCTTCAGCGGATCCTGGGCGGCATTGGAGCGACGCTCGGTGTCGTGATTCTCAACGAAGGTTACTGCCAGACGGCGATAGGAGCCATTCTGGTAGTTGTTGCTGACGAGTGGCCAGTTGCCGTCGTTCTGCTGCGCCAGGCGGTTCCACTGCCCGTTGTTGGCAGCATTGCGCACCGTGTAGCGGAACTGAAAGTCGAAGGCTGCCGATGTCTTCTCGGTGGCATCGATCCAGTTGCGAATGGTCTGCGTGCCGTCCCAGCATTCGCCGACGCTGTAGGTGGGGTTGCTGTACTCGTTGTACAGCTTTGTATAGGAGCCGCTGTAGCCCTTGACCATGTCGTAGCGGAAGCCCACGTAGCCCAGGTCTTCGAGCAGCATCTTCAGATAGGCTTTCACGGTGTTCTGTACATTCGTACTGGTGTGGTCGAGGTCGCGCATGCCATCCCAACCTTCGCCTGTGTCCTTGTTGCCCAGGCTGACGCCAAGACGGTCGGCCTCGGTCTTAGCCTTGCCATTGTCGTCGTTAGAGCAGACATCCGTGGAGGACATGGTGTAGGTGACGCCCTTGTAAGTCTCGGTGGGGAAGCCGAACCAGCCATTGTTGCTCTTGCGGTGGTTGACGACGACGTCGGCAATAGTGCCTATGCCGTTGTCGCGGAAAGCCTTGATGAGCGAGCGCAGTTCCTGCTCGGTGCCGAAGGAGGAGTTGTAGTTGGAGAACCAGTAGAGGTCGTCGTAGCCCATGGACTGACCGCCGCAGTTTGCGCTCTGGGGCAACCACACAAGCGAGAAGTACTGGCCGAGCTCCTGGGCCTGCGACTTCAGCACGTTCCAGTTGGTGGCATCGTAGGAGTCCCAGTAGAAGCCCTGCAGCATGACGCCCTTGTACTGGGAGGGCCAGCCGTCGGCAGCGCGGAGCGCTCCCCCGGCTCCTCCCAAGAAGGGGAGCACGAGCAGGAGGGTGAGGGCAAAGAGGGCCTTCTGGAGCCATGAGTGGGAGCGATGGCTGCGACATGGTCGCAGCAAACACGAACAAAAGAGGGGATGATTTCTTTTCATTTTCTCAATTCTTTCTTTTTCTTTTTTTAATTCCCCCTTCCCTTCAGGGAGGGGCCGGGGGTAGGCTTTCCCCCCTTCCCTTCAGGGAGGGGCCGGGGGTAGGCTTTCCCCCCTTCCCTTTAGGGAGGGGCCGGGGGTAGGCTTTACTTCAAGATGAAATAGGCGAAGGGAGCCAGAGGAACGGAATCGCGCAGCGAGGCTATGAAGTTGGTGCGAAGGTCGACGGCCTCCTTGTTGAGCCAGGGCTGCGGCGTAGGGATGGTGATGGCCGAATCGCGCAGGTTGACGAGCACGAGCATGCGGGAGGAATCGAGCGTACGCTCGAAGGCCAGCACGTCGTTGTGGGGATAGGGCACGATGGTACCTTCGCGCACGACGGGATTCTCGTTGTAGATTTTGATGAGTTGCTGGTATTCGGCATAGGTCTGCGGATTGGCATTCCAGTCGACGGGCACGTACTTGAAGAAGTTGATGGGCTCAGGATAGCCTACCTCTTGCGAACCATAGATGAGGGCACCGCCATGCAGGAACACCGAGGCCACGTAGGCAGCCATGGAGCCACGCAGCGACTGGAACTCCACGGGAGGCGTCTTCTCGGTGGAGTGGTCGTGGTTGGTGGTGAAGCGCAGCTTTACTTTGCCTGCAGGGAGGCTGTCGTACTCGGCCTTGTCGGCATCGAAGAGCGACGAGGCGGGCTGGCCTTCGTTGAAGACGCGCACGAGCTGATCCTTGAAGTCCCAACCGTAGTTCATGTCGAAACCAGCGGTGAAGTTATCGGGGCGCTTGCCCTCGGCAAGCATCAGGATCTGGCGTTTGCCGGCAGCCTTTCGCAGCGTGTCGATGGCTTCTTTCCAGAAGTCGGCAGGCACACCGTCGGCCACGTCGCAGCGGAAGCCGTCGATGCCCACGTCGGCAATCCAGTACTTCATGGCGTCGATCATGGCCTTGCGCATTTCCTTGTTGTCGTAGTTCAGATCGGCCACGTCGTACCAGTCCCAAGGACGCGGATGGATAATGGTATCGGCCTTCTCATCGTGGGTGTACCAGTCGGGGTGTTCCTTCACCCAAGGATGATCCCACGCCGTGTGGTTGGCCACCCAGTCGAGGATGATGGCCATGCCGTGCTCGTGGCAGGTGCGGGCGAGGTATTTGAAGTCGTTGAGTGTTCCGAATTCAGGCGCGATGGCCTTGTAGTCGCGAATGCAGTAAGGCGAGTTCTTGCCTTTCTCGATGCCGATGGGATAGATGGGCATGACCCACATGACGTTGACGCCCAGCGCCTGGATGCTGTCGATGCGGTCGGCCACGGCGCGCAGCGAGTTCTCGGGAGCGAATACGCGGGGGTTGACCTGATACATGGCGACATCCTTCACGGCCGGCATCTTTGCCAGCGGTGCCACGGGGCCTTCCGGCTCCTGTGCCACCTTAGGCTGGCAAGCAGCCAGGAGAACGGCCAATGTGGTGATGAAAAACAATTGTTTCTTCATAAAAAGCGATGATGATAGTGTCGTTATGGAGAAAAACGAGGCGAGTCCCACTAAAGCGGCTCGCCTCGCTGTCGATAGAAAAACTTAATTACCTCTTTGTGATGGTGCAGTAGGCCTTCGTTTCACAGAGCGGATAGAACTCGATATGAACATTGCCGGACACGCTGACAGGAATATTGTCGTTGGAGCCATTGACAATGTTATCGGCAGTACCGCCCCAGTTACCGTCCTCGGTATCCCAGGTGCCATTGCCCTTGAACTTGATGACGCCAGCTTCCGAGAAGGTAGCATCACACTCCCAGCAGAGCTTGTCGAAGTTGTAGGTCATCTCGACACCACGATCCCAGTCGTTATTAAGCGCGCTACCCACGACGAACACACTCTTGATGGGTGTGAGTTTGTAAGTCATGTCGGCCAAATTGACGTCAGCACGATAGAAGCCAGGAGCGGGCATGATGTTGCCGGAATTACCGGCATCAATCAGCGTGCCGGTCAAGCCATCCTCGTTGAGCGTGCCGGTTCCATAGTTGCCGTTGTCCCAGTTGTCAGCAGCACCACGGAACTTAAAGGCACCCTTGCCGTCGGTCCAAGAGTCTTCCTTGGCATAGAAGAAGCCGGTGTATGTGCCATTACCGTCGCCGCAGTAGAGAGGCTGTTCGGTGCCACCCCAACCATTGTTCACACCAGCTTCGTAGATGTACTGCTGGAAGTTCAGCGGAGTGATGGTGTAGGTCATATCGGCCATGTTGATCTGGAAACGGTAGAACTTGGCCGTACCGTCTACGCAGAAGGAGTGATCGCCACCAAGGTTGTAACGACGATCGAACGAACCGCTCAGATCGGTGCTTTCGCCCTTGGTTCCGTATAGCTGGTTCCAATCGCCTGCGTCAATGGCGTCAAGAGCATCGGCGTCGCCAAATGCGAACCAGATGTCGCCAGTGCCACCATTGCCTTCGAAGACGTAAGTGAACACGGGATCGTCGAAGACGTTGGCATTGCTGTGGCTGAACTTCTGGCTCTTATCGCTGCTCCATGAGCCCGGACCACCCACCAGATAGTATGCATCCGAGATGTTCACAGGTTCGATGGTGTAGCTATACTCCAGCATGTTAAGAGTGATGCGCACCTTCTTGGCACCCGTCACGTGGAAGGAGTGGTCGCCGCCAAGATTGTAGCGGAAGTCCATGGTTCCCGTCAGGTCCTCGCTGGCACCCTTGGTTCCAAGCAACTTGCTCCAGTCGTTGTCGTTTGCGATGGCATCGAGAGCCGCATCGTCGCCAATGGCAAACCAGCAGTCGTCGCCACCGGCATCAACGACAATCGTGAAGATAGGATCGTCGTAGACGTCAGCATCGCTGTGTTGGAACTTCTGCGTGCGTGCTCCGTCGGCACTCCAGCCTGCAGCTGCACCGATGACATAATAAGCGGGCGAAATCTGGACCTTGTTCAGCGGAGTGAACTGAATGGTGGTCGGAACGAAATAGTTCTCGCCAGGCTTGCCCACAATGGCTACAGAAGTACCATCGGTGACGGTATAGAGGACAACGCGGAGGTAGGCAGTCGTCGTGGCAGGATTGCGAGTGATGTTGTTGAAATAAGCATCTTGCAGGGCTGACGGCGAGAGCGAAATGACGTCGGTATCTTCAAGGCTGTTGGCATCAAGCACGACCTTGTTGGAGAATTCAGGATCGGTAGCAAACTCTACTTCAGCCTTCAGAATCGTATTGGCGGGCATAGCACCCTCGGCCACTTTGGCTGTGCCGATAGTGATGGCCGTCTCCTCACCAGTCTCAGCGTTGATGAAGTCGGCAATGCTGATCGCAGAAACCGAACTACTGACGCTGACATCGCTCATCTTAAGCTGGCTCTCAGGGAGATTGGTCTGGGGCAGGAATTCCGTGAAGAAGTCCTGATCGCACGATACCAGCACCATGCTCAGCAGAGCCATCATGTATAAACTAAGTTTTTTCATCTTCTTATTCATTTGATTATATGATCATTTCTGTTGCGGATGAATTAATTGAGGAGTTGGAAGTTGACATTGTTATTGTTTCTGTCAACTGTGAGTTCCATCTTGCCACCGGGGAATCCAGCAATGAACCAGGAGCCCTTACCGGTCATACCCTTACCTGAGTATGCGCCATTGGTCAGCGTAATCTCGGTAGCCTCGTCTTCAACCTTGAATCCATAAGAGTCGCCGCCGTCCCAGCCTGTCAGCTTGGTATAGAAGCGGAAAGTAAGATCGCCCTCAGGCATGTCTACGATGCCCTTGAACACATTGCTTCCTATCTCAGTCTCTTCGATGAACCAGCCACCGTCGACGAGGGTCTGCTTGTTGCCCTGCGAAGGTTCGGGCCAGCCGCAGCAAGAACCGATTACCCACATTGTGCCCTTGGTTGGAATCATGCAGTAAGCAGCCATGTGCTTGAAGGTGACATAGTTGGAGACGATGGACGTGCCTTCCACTTCCTGCTGGCTGGTGGTCTGAATGTTAGCAAGGACGCGCATGGCAATCTCGCGGAAGCCCATGTCCACATAGTCGTCTTCGGTAGCGAAGCCATCAATCTGGCAGATGGCCTTGGCGATTTCCTCACCGCTGATATTGGCAGAGCAGGTGGTGAAGCCAGTCTCCAGATATTTTTCGTTCCACTTCACATTGCCGTTTTCGACCAGACCCACCTGCACTTTGTAGTTAACGGGCGTGTTCACGCCATAGTTAGGCTGCGACCATGTGAGCTTCACGGTGTTGTCGGCCGACAACTGTATGTATTGCTCGGAAAGAGGCGACTCATTCAGCACAAACTCTGAAGCCGTATGGTTCGGACCGAGCACAGGATTGTCGTCGCGGTCGGAATCGCAGGCTGCGAACAGCATGGCGAAAGCCGCAAACAGCAAACCAGACTTAAAATATTTTGCTTTCATATCTTTTTCTTTTTATATACGTTTTCGCAAATGAATTAATAGCCAGCATTCTGCTTCAGGTTCGGGTTCGAAATCATGTCGCTCGAAGCCAAGGGGAAGAGGTTGTACTTGCTGTCGACGCCATGAGGCGTACCGACGTTGCTGTTCATGCCCTTGTGGGACCAGAGATAGTCGGAGCTGGTGAGCAGACCGAAGCGCACAAGGTCGCTACGACGATGGCACTCCCAGGCCAGTTCGCGGGCGCGCTCGTCGATGATGTCCTGTGCCGAGGGATTGGCAATGCTTGCCACACCTGCACGGTTGCGAACCTCATTGAACTTGGCGATACCGTCGCAAGAAACACCACCTACCACCTGGCATTCAGCCAGCATCAGGTAGACGTCAGCCAGACGGAACACCGGGAAGTCGGTGTCGACGAACGAGTTGGCATCAGCCATCTTCGTGCCGTCGGCCTTCAGGTTGGTGAACTTCGTGAAGGCATAGCCACTCTGGAAGTTGCTCAGGTCCTGAATGGTCTTTGACTGGCCGTCGGTGAAGAACTGACCACGCTGGTCGGTGATCTCGAACTTATCGACGAACTGCGGTGTCACGCGCAGTCCACCCCAACCAGTACCGCCGAGGCCGTAGGCTGAAGGATCCATGTTGCCACCAATACCACCGCAGACGATGTAGGTTGTACCACCATAGGCTTGGGTGTTGATGTGGTCCTGATAGACGCTGAAGATGATTTCGTGACCAACACCAAGCATCTGGTCGTTGTCGGCACAGAACATCTTGTAGTAGTCGGAAGAAGACTCCAGCTTGTAGCCGAGGTCGATGATCTTCTGGCAATACTCGGCACACTTGGCATAGTTGGCCGTGCCGGTATACACCTTAGCGTTCAGGTAGAGCTTGGCCAGAATCATATAGACCATACCCTTGCCGGCGCGATACTTCTCAGGATTGGCAGGCAGCTGCTCAGCACATTCCTCCATGTCCTTCACCAACCAGTTGAAGAGGTCGGCACGGCTCATTTGCTGGGGATTGGCACCACCCACTTCCGATTTCTCGTCAGCGAAGGGCACATTTCCGAAGAGGTCGATGGCATGCAGATAGCTCAGTCCGCGCAGGGCGCGAGCCTCAGCACGATATTGCTGCATCAGGGCATCGTTGGAGCCGGCAGCGTCGATCTGGCGCATCACTTCGTTGCAGATGGAAATCTGGTAGAACACGCGGCTGTAGCAGGCCGAGACGAAGACGTCGCTCGAAGTCCACTGCAGTCCGTGCAGATCCTTGATGGTCTGGTCGTTCCAGCCAATTACAGCCTCGTCGGTGGGGAGCTCCTGCAGGTTGTAGAGGGCACGCAGGTACTGGCCAAAGCCACCGTCGATACCCGAGATATCAGGGCTGCCACTATCGCCGTCGGGCGAGCTCACGGCAAGTGCCGAGTAGCACTTGGCGAGGAGCTGGTTGTATGCCTCTGTGCTTGTGAGCACATTATCTGGCGTGTCGAGGTTGGGGTCGATAGGCGTCACGTCCAAGTCGCCCACACAAGAAGTGAAGGACACGGCAGTAGCAAAGGCAAAGCTAAATATAGCGGTTTTCTTCATATTGAATTTCATATTCTGATCCTCCAAATTAATTAAAAGTTAAAGCTTGCACCTACGAGGAAGTTGCGCGAACGCGGATACATGTTGTTGTCGATACCACCGGCCACTTCGGGGTCAACGCCCTTGTAGTTGGTGATGGTGAAGATGTTCTGAGCGGTGAAGTGCACGCGTGCCCAGTCGCAGATGTTGTAGGCCAGCGTCACTCTGTCGAGCTTCAGGAAGGAAGCGTTCTGCACGTAGTAGTCGCTCTTGTACTGAGCCTGTGCGAAGTTGGTGTAAGGAGCTGAAGCAATGCGGTTGGCAATGAAGTTGTTGGTCCACATGTCGGCCTTCATCTCAGCATCCGACTGCACGTTGTTGTAGACGTAGTTGCCAAGGCTCGAGCGAAGCGATGCCGAGAGGGTCCACTTCTTGTAGCTCAGCTCGGTGTTCAGACCGATGTTCACGTCGGCATCGGGCTTGTAGTAGACGTAACGGTCGTCGTCGGTGATCTGGCCGTCGTGGTTACGGTCAACGTAGACACCTTCCAGGGGCTTGCCAGCCTCGTCGTATACCTGCTGGAACACGTAGAACGAGTTGAGCGGATTGCCCACCTTCTGAATCTGGACGTTGTTACCCACACCACCAGAGATGCCACCAGTCTCTACACCGAGGTAGCTGGGATCGTCGCTGGCCGTCAGGCGAGTGATTTCGTTCTTGTTGTAAGCCACGTTCAAGCCGATTTCCCAACGCAGGTCTTTCTTCTCGATGGGCACTACGTTCAAGGCCACTTCAATACCCTTGTTCTCCATGTCGCCGACGTTCTGCAGCAGATAGTTGGTCAGGTTGGTCATACCAGCCACGGGAACATAGTTCAGCAGGTCGTTGGTGACGCGCTTGTAGACGTCGACGCTACCGTTGATGCGGTTGTTCCAGAAACCGAAGTCGAGACCCACGTTGTAGGTCGTTGTCTCCTCCCACTTGATCTGAGCTGCGTAGCCCTTCGGAGTAATCGGGACGATGACATTATTGCCAAACCAGTAGTAGGAACCGCCCATGTTGGTGTGGTAGGTAGGAATAGAGGGATAGTCGCCCTGGCCGATGTTCTGCTGACCCGTGATACCATAGCCCAGACGGAGCTTCAGGTTCGACAGCCAGTCAACGTTGCGGAGGAACGGCTCCTCGCTGATACGCCATGCCAGTGCTACCGAGGGGAACAAACCCCACTTGTTGTTCTGGAAGCGCGAGGTACCATCGTTACGGAGTGTAGCGGTGAGGAGGTAGCGATCCATGAACGTGTAGTTCAGACGACCGTAGAACGACACGAGGTAGCTCTCGGTCTTGAAGAGCGGCGTGGTAGCGAACTCGGTGCCGCTGCCGTCGTTGGCGAGTTTCTGGTTGGTAGTCTCATTGTAGAAGTGCTGCCAGCTGTAACCGCCGAGGATGTCGAAGCGGCTGTTGATTTCCTTCAGCTCGCGAGCGTAGGCGAGGTAGAACTCCAAGGTCTTGTCCTCGCGCTTCTGGGTGTACTTCTCCCAGAGTCCGCAACCGTTCTCCACCTTGTTGTGCCAGGAAATCTCACTGTTCTGCTCGGTGATGTTCCAACCGGAGGTGGTGGAATAGTCGAGACCGAGGTTCAGGTTGGCACGAAGGCCTTCGAGGAACTTGAACTTGTAGTCGAACTGTGCGTTGCCCACGAAGCGGCGCACGTAGGAGTCCTTGTTCTGCTGATTCAGCTGAGCCACAGGGTTGAGCAGGGACATCGAGTTGGGCAGACCGCTGATCATCCAGTAGTGATAGCTGCCGTCCTCGTTGTAGACGGGCTTCAGCGGGTTGTACTTCACGGCCTGGCCGATGGCACCCTCGTCGGCAAACGAGTTGTGGGTGAACACGCCCTTACCGTTCAGGTTGATGGTCAGGCGGTCGTCGAGCAGCGTCGGGGTGAGGTTCAAGCCGAAGGTCCCACGGCGCATGTTGGTGGTCTTCAGCGTACCGTCATTGTTCAGCAATCCTGCGCTCACGCGATAAGGCATGCTGAACACCTTGTCCTTGGCCACATAGCCACCCGTCACGCTGGCATTGATTTCCTCGCTGAAGGCAGTGCGGTAGATCTGGTCCTGCCAGTTGGTGTTGGCATTGCCCAGGGCTGCCATTGCGTCGGCATTGTCGGCATAGTTGGCAGTGAAGAACTCTCTGAAGGCATCGGCGCTGAGCACGTCCACCTTCTTGGCTACGGTCTTCACCGTACCGGTCATGTCGATGTTCACGCGAGGCTTCGAGCCTGCCTTACCCTTCTTCGTGGTAATGAGGATCACACCGTTAGAAGCACGGCTACCGTAGATGGCGGTGGCCGAAGCGTCCTTCAGGATGGAGAACGACTCGATGTCGTTCGGGTTGATGGTGTTCAGCACGTCACCACCGCTGATGCTTGTTCCGCTGATAGGCAGACCGTCGATGACGATCAGCGGGTCGTTAGAGGCCGAAAGCGACGAGCCGCCACGGATGCGGATGGTACTGCCGGCACCCGGCGCACCACTGTTGGTCGTGATCTGCACACCCGGGGTCTTACCCTGCAGCAGATCGGCGGGCGACGTTGCCAGACCCTTGTTCAGTTGGTCGGCTTCTACCGACATTACCGAACCCGTTGCATCACTTTTCTTTACCGTACCGTAACCGATGACCACCACGTCTTTCAGCAGCTGGGCATCGTCCTGGAGCACGATGTTCACACGCGGAGCAGCGGCGACCTGCGCTTCCTGGTAGCCTACATAGCTTACCGTGATGGTGGCGCCACTGTTAGCTTGAATCTGGAAGTTACCGTCAAAATCGGTGATTACACCACCCTGCTGTCCTGCAACGCGCACGGTGGCACCGATGATGGGTTCGCCGGTAGCATCCACCACATTACCTTTCACAGTGATTTGCTGTGCAAAGGCAGTGACTGAGAGAATCAGCCCACATATCAATGCGAGCATCCTCTGAGGCATAATTTTTACCTGCTTCATCATTACTACATTTTTTGGTTTAAGTTATTATTGGTTGTTAGTCTCTTAGGCTGAGCCTGCCGAAACATGCCCCTGCTTTCAGGGGGTATTACGACAAAATACGCTGCAAAGATAATATTTTATGACACCAGTGTGTACTTTTTTTGCGTTAAAAACGTTATTAAATATGTGCAAACGTTTGCATTGCAAAAACCTCATTAAAATAATAAGGTGAGAACGGATATCACGGGTTTTGCATAACTTTGCAGTCAAGAGCCTAAAGCCGACAACCAGACAGAAAGAAAACATGAGTAAGACTACGCCTATCACGATGAAAGACATCGCACGGGAGCTGGGCGTTTCCGTGGCTACGGTGTCGCGAGCGTTGAAGGACTCGTCGCGCATCAGCCAGTCGCAGCGCGAGCGCATCAAGCAGTATGCGCAGGAGCACCACTTCACGCCGAACTATGTGGCCGAGACGCTGCGCCATTCGCGCGTCAGGCCGCAGAAAATCATCGGCGTCATCATCCCGCAGTTTGCCCACTTCTATTTTGCCTCGGTGCTGAGCGGCATCGAGGAAGAAGCGTCGGCGCGCGGCTATACCATCATGGTGGCGCAGAGCGACGAGAAGTACGACCGCGAGGTGCGCATCTGCAAGTCGTTCTACGAGCACAAGGTGTGCGGCATCATCGTCTCGCAGGCCAAGGACACGCAGCACTACGAGCACTTCCAGCAACTGCTCGACATGGGTGTGCCGCTGGTGTTCTACGACCGCATCTGCACGGGGGTGAACGCCTCGCGCGTGGTCGTGGACGACTACATGGGGGCTTTCAACGCTGTGACTCATCTCATCAACACCGGTTGCCGGCGCATAGCCTTCTACGGCTCGCCCATGACGCTGGAAATCTCGAAGAACCGCTACAACGGCTACCGCGACGCCCTGCTGCACCAGGGGCTGCAGCCGCGTGAGGCCTGGATACGCGTGTGCGACAACCGTGCCGACGCCGAGGCCATCACGCCTGCCATCCTGCAGCAGGAGGAGATTCCCGATGCCTTCTTCGCCGTCAACGACGACACCGCCATCGGCATTCTCTACACGGCCAAGCGCATGGGCTACCGCGTGCCCGACGACATCTCCATCTGCGGCTTCACCAATGGCTACCGCGCCATTGCCTGCGACCCCATGCTCACCACCGTCGAGCAACGCGGCGTCACCGTGGGCGAGGAGGCGGCCAACATCCTCATTTCGCAGGTGGAGGGCACACTGCCTGCCAACCACGTCGAGAAGCGCGTGGTGCGCACGAGGCTCATCATCAGAGGGACAACAAGGTGAAGGAACCTCCCCCGACCCCTCCGAAGGAGGGGAGGGCCTAGCGGGATGAAGGGGTTCTGGTTGTGCTGCGGCTTTGTCGGAACTCAAAGAAATGAAGAAATCAACATAAGAAATAACAACAACGCCTGCCACCTCCCCACTAACCGGCAGGCCCTCCCCTCCTTGGAGGGGTCGAGGGAGGTTCCTTTTTTATGAAACAGAAACCGAATCTTTCGTTTTGGGCACTGTGGAACCTGTCGTTCGGGTTCTTCGGCGTACAAATCGCCTATGCCCTGCAGAGTGCCAACATCTCGCGCATCTTCCGCACGCTCGGTGCCGACCCCCACGACCTGAGCTACTTCTGGATTCTGCCCCCGCTCATGGGCATCCTCGTGCAACCCATCGTAGGCACGCTCTCCGACAGGACGTGGACGCGCTTCGGCCGCCGCATTCCCTATCTGTTCATCGGTGCCCTGGTGGCCGTGGCCGTGATGTGTCTGCTGCCCAATGCGGGCTCGCTGGGCCTGGCCATGTCACAGGTCATGATGTTCGGCCTCATCATGCTCATGCTGCTCGACACCAGCATCAACATGGCCATGCAGCCGTTTAAGATGATGGTGGGCGACATGGTGAACGAGGAGCAGAAGGCGAAAGCCTACTCTATCCAGTCGTTCCTCTGCAATGCCGGCTCGGTCGTCGGCTTCCTGTTCCCCTACATCTTTGCCGCCGTGGGCATTGCCAACGTGGCTGCGCCGGGCGTCGTGCCGCCGTCGGTGGTGTGGTCGTTCTACATCGGTGCCGCCATCCTCATCTTCTGCGTCATCTATACCACGGTGAAGGTGAAAGAGTGGCCGCCGCAGGAGTATCTGGAGTACAACCCCGTAGCCGAGGATAAGGAAAGCAAGGCCAACTGGATTACCCTGCTGAAGAATGCTCCCTCCACGTTCTGGAAAGTGGGACTGGTGCAGTTCTTCTGCTGGGCAGCCCTGCTCTACATGTGGACCTACGTCGTCGATGCCGTGGCCGAAACGGTCTGGCAGTCAACTGATTCCGGCTCTGAGGAGTATCAGGTGGCCGGCAACTGGACGGGTGTGCTCTATGCCATTCAGGCCATGGGCTCCGTCGTCTGGGCAACCATCCTGCCGCGCTTCAAGAACACGAAGATGGCCTATGCCGTGAGCCTCGTGCTGGGTGGCATTGGCTTCGCGCTCATTCCTTTCGTGCCCAACCAGTATGGTCAGATCGTGCCCTTCCTGCTCATCGGCTGCGCCTGGGCTGCCATGCTCGCCATGCCGTTCACATTTGTCACCAACGCGCTGCAGGGCTACGGCCACATGGGCGCCTACCTGGGTCTCTTCAACGGCACCATCTGCCTGCCGCAGATCGTCGCTGCCATCTGTGGTGGTAGCATCATGCACCTCGTGGGCGGCCATTCCTCCACGATGATGGTGGTTTCGGGTGTCCTGCTCGTCTGCGGAGCCGCCTGCGTCGGGTTTATAAGGACCTCCCCCAGCCCCTCCAAAGGAGGGGAGAACCTGCCGGAGTAAAGCCCTTCCTCTCCCTGTCTTGTTTGTTGCGACCCCGTCGCAACCCCCACCCTGAAAACTCAGAAAAAACCATGCGCACCCACCTCATCGCAACCGCCGCCCTCCTGCTGGCATTCCTCCTGCCGCCCGCCGCCACCCCTTGCGCCGGCAGCCCCTCCCCTCCTTTGGAGGGGCCGGGGGAGGTTGTCACTCCCGAGGAACCAGGAGAGGTTTCCGAGAGCGTCTTCGCCTCGGTCGCCCGCTTCGCCCCCATCGCCTCGGTCTTCGCGCTGAAGGCCTGCGGCGTAGAGGGAGCGTCGTCGTGGAAACGGCTGGTCGTGAACTCTGCCGCCAGCCTCGTCATCTCCTGCGGCACCACCTGGGCCCTGAAATACACCATCCACGAAGAACGCCCCGACCACAGCGACCACCACTCGTTCCCCTCGGGCCACACCACCGTGGCCTTCGCAGGCGCGCATGTATTATGTAAGGAATACGCGCGCAAGTCGCCCTGGATAGCTGTGGCGGGCTATGGCGTGGCAGCAGCAGTGGCCGCAGACCGCGTCGCACAGGACCGCCACCACTGGCAGGACGTCTGCGCGGGTGCTGCCATCGGCATCCTGGGCACGGAACTGGGCTACTGGCTGGGCGACCGCCTGACGGGCGAGCGCTCGCGCTACAGCGTCAGCGTGGGGCCACAGTCGGTGGCTATGGTCATCTCTTTCTGACCGTTTGCACACGGGGCTTTCTGTCAGAAAACAAGAAAGAAAAGGCCGTTTTCCGGCCGATTCCTTGCGTTATTCTGAAAAAACTTTTCCGCGGTGGCAAATATCGCAAAATTTCGACCTTTACCGTAACTCGTTGCGTCGCAATGCGTTACGGTTTTTCTTTGTCTGAAGCCCCTTTTTTCAGTCGCAAAACCTATGCTTTTGGTCGTACAAACCTATGGTTTAGTTGCTCTAAACCAATGCTTTCGACGCTCTAACTCATAGCTCTGTATCGACTAAACCTATGCTTTCGACGATTGAAACCCACGTTCCTGAACGCTCAAACGGCAGAGATGCAGCGTTTTGTCAGTAGTTTTTACTTTTCCTGCCCTTTCGTTTTTCTATTTTAAGTGTCCGTGACGATTAAAATTTTCTTTACACCGACAGAGGCGAAAAAGTGAATGAATTGCATAATTCGCGCAAACGTTTGCACACCATTTTTTACCGTTTGCCCATGATTGGGTGTACACATTATTTATATTATTTGTACTTTTGAAGCAGAAAATTAAAAACCAAAGTCTATGAATATTTATTTTCACATTGAATACCGCACGGTGTTCGGCGAGGAACTGGTGCTGAACATCGTACGCAAAAGCCAGGACGGCAGGGAGATAACTGCCCAGTACAGAATGACCACTGCCGACGGTCTGAACTGGACCTACGCGCTGAACAACTATCAGGCCGCAGGTGCCGTCGCCAAGCGCGGACAGGAGCCTGACGCCAAGCCCGTGCTCGACTATTTCTACAGCGTCGACAACAACGGCAACGAGGAGCGCACGGAGTGGCGCACCGTGGCCCACCGTCTGGAGCTGGAGCCACGGGAGGCGCTGTGCTTCCACGTCTACGACCGCTGGATCGACATGCCCGAAGACAGCTACCTTTACTCGTCGGCTTTCACGGAGTGCCTGAGGAGGGCCACCCCCCATCCCCTCGCTGCGAGGGAGGGGCTGGGGGGTGGGTCTCCACGCCTGCGACTCGTCGTGCGTGCTCCGCAGCTCAGGGCGGGTCAGCGGCTCGTCGTCAGCGGCGAGAACGAGGAGCTGGGCTTCTGGAACCTCGACAAGGCGGTGGCCATGACCGAGCACAACTACAACGAGTGGGTGGTTGACCTCGACGCCACGGCCTTTGCCGGACGACGCGTTGAGATGAAGTTCGTGGCGCTGCCCACCGACAGCAAGGCGAATGCTCCCGCAGGAAGCACGCTCTGGGAGACGGGCCACAACCGCGTGCTCGACGTGCCCACCGACCTGCGCCGCGGCGACGTGCTGGTGTGCCAACTCGACCAGGCGTTCTTCGCCCTCTCAAACCAGCGCGTGGCAGGCACGCTCGTGCCCGTGTTCTCGCTGCGGTCGAAGGGCTCGTTCGGCGTGGGCGATTTCGGCGACCTCCGGCTGATGGTCGACTGGGTGGCGCGCACGGGTCAGCGCCTGCTGCAGGTGTTGCCCATCAACGACACCACCTCCACCCACACCTGGACCGACTCCTACCCCTACTCCTGCATTTCTGTGTTTGCCCTGCATCCGCAGTATGCCGACCTGCGCCAGCTGCCGGAGCTGAAGGACGCTGAGCTGAAGAAGAAGTTCGACGCCCTGCGCGAGGAACTGAACGCACTGCCGCAGATTGACTACGAACGCGTGAACAACGCCAAGGCCGACTACCTGCGCGCCATCTTCGAGCAGGAGGGCCAGCAAGTGCTGCGGTCGGAGGCCTTCAAGAAGTTCTTCGCCCAGACGGAGCAGTGGCTCGTGCCCTACGCCCAGTACTGCCTGCTGCGCGACCAGACAGGCACCGTGGACTTCACCGCATGGAAAGGCCATGAGACGTGGGACGAAGCCGACCGCAAGGCGCTCACCAACCCGCGCACGAAAGCCTATAAGGAGGTTGCCTACTACTACTACGTGCAGTACGTGCTGAGCACGCAGATGCAGGCCGTCCACGAGCATGCGCGCCGCCAGGGCGTCATCCTGAAGGGCGACATCCCCATCGGCGTGAGCCGCGTGGGCTGTGACGTGTGGATGGAGCCGAAGTACTTCAACATGAACGGACAGGCCGGTGCTCCGCCCGACGACTTTGCCGAGGACGGCCAGAACTGGGGCTTCCCCACCTACAACTGGGACGAGATGCTGAAGGACGACTGCGCCTGGTGGGTGCGCCGCTTCCAGAACATGAGCCACTACTTCGATGCCTACCGCATCGACCACGTGCTGGGCTTCTTCCGCATCTGGGAGATTCCCATGCCGCATCCGTCGGGACTCATGGGACAGTTCTCGCCTGCCTTGGGCCTGACGCTCGACGAAATCCACTCGCGCGGCATCAACGACGAAATCGACGGGCTCTTCCTCGTCGACCATAAGGACAGTTCGAAATTCCACCCGCGCATCAACGCCCGCAAGACCGAGGCCTTCCAGCGCCTGTCGGCGTGGGAGCGCGATTCCTTCAACCGCCTCTACGACGACTACTTCTACCGCCGCAACAACCAGTTCTGGTATCGCGAGGCCATGAAGAAACTGCCGCGACTGGTGCAGGCCACGCGCATGCTGGTGTGTGCCGAGGACTTGGGCATGGTGCCCGACTGCGTGCAGTGGGTGATGAACGAACTGCGCATCCTCTCGCTCGAGCTGCAGTCGATGCCGAAGGACCCGACGGTGCGCTTCGGTGTGCTGGAACGGAATCCGTACCGCTCGGTCTGCACCATCTCCTCTCACGACACGCCAACGCTGCGCATGTGGTGGGACGAGGACATGGAGCGCTCACAGAGCTATTTTAATCAGGTGCTCTGGAAGGAAGGTCCCGCCCCGCATCCCATGCCAGGCTGGTTGGCTCGCGACATCATTGCAAACCATCTGTCGTCGCCGTCGATGGTGTGCGTCATTGCCCTGCAGGACTGGCTGGCCATCGATGAGCACCTGCGCCTGAAGGATGCCAACGCCGAGCGCGTGAACATCCCCGCCAACCCGCGCCACTACTGGCGCTACCGCATGCATCTGAACGTCGAGGATCTCATCGGCTGCGAAGGCTTCTCCAACGGCATCGCCCAATTGGTGACGCTGAGCGGGAGATAGACCCACCCCCTCCCCCTCCCGGGGGAGGGGAGTTTGAAATGAATCAAAAACAAAAAAAACCTGGCAATCCCCCACATACAACCCGCCAGGCACTCCCCTCCTTCGGAGGGGTCGGGGGAGGTAGAGAAAAATTTTCAACAATAATAAAAAATCCTGGCAATCCCCCACATACAACCCGCCAGGCACTCCCCTCCTTCGGAGGGGTCGGGGGAGGTTTCCAAATGAAGAAAACTATCCTAGCTCTTGCAGCCCTCGTGCTGCCGCTGTTCGCCGCACAGGCGCAGACCGTAACGAAATCGCCCGACGGCAATCTGGCGCTCACCTTCCAGCTTGCACCGGGCGGAGTGCCCACCTACTCGCTCGACTACAAGGGCCGCGCCGTCATCCTGCCCTCCCGGCTGGGCTTCGAGCTGGCCCGCGACAAGCACGCCTCGCGTGGCATGCGCGAAACCGACCTCCTCGACGGCTTCACCCTGAAGAGCGAGCAGACCTCCACCTTCGACGAGACCTGGGAGCCCGTATGGGGCGAGACGCGCACCATCCGCAACCACTATGTGGAGTATGTTGCGACCTTGTCGCAACCCAAAGAGAAAAGGGAGCTCCTCATCCGCTTCCGCGTCTTCAACGACGGCATCGGCCTGCGCTACGAGTTCCCGCAGCAGCCCGACCTGAACTACTTCCTCATCAAGGAGGAGCGCACGGAGTTTGCCCTCGCCGGCGACCACATGGCGTGGTGGATCACTGCCGACTACGACACGCAGGAATACCCCATCCAGCAGACGCGCCTCAGCGAGATTCCTGCTCGCCAGAAGGAGTCGTTCAACAAGCGCGGCCGCCTCTACCAGAACGGCACCGACGAGCGAATGGTGGATGCCGTCGTCTGGGACAACGCCTCGATGACACCCGTCGAGAACGCCGTGCAGACTTCCCTGCAGATGCGTTCCGACGACGGTCTCTACATCAACATCCATGAGGCGGCCTGCATCAACTACGCCACGATGCATCTGGAGCTGACCGGCCCGACAAAATTCCAAAGCCACCTCACTCCCGACGCCACCGGCCTGAAAGGCTGCATGCAGACGCCCTGCCAGACGCCGTGGCGCACGGTGATGGTCAGCGACGACGCCCGCGACATGCTCTCCTCGAACCTCATCCTCAACCTTAACGAGCCCTGTGCGCTCGACGACACCTCGTGGATTCACCCCACGAAGTACTGCGGTGTGTGGTGGGAGATGATCGTCGGCAAGTCGTCGTGGAACTACACCGACCAATTCCCCTCCGTGCAACTCGACAACATCGACTGGATGAAAGCTCAGCCTAACGGCCGCCATGGTGCTACGACTGAAAAAGTGCGCCGCTACATTGACTTCGCTGCCGAGAACGGACTCGACCAGGTGCTCGTCGAGGGCTGGAACGTGGGCTGGGAGGACTGGGCCAACCGCTGGAAGCGCGATGTCTTCGACTTCCAGACTCCCTACCCCGACTTCGACCTGCAGGGCCTCAACGACTATGCCCACTCGAAAGGAGTAAAACTGCTCATGCACCACGAGACCTCGTCAAGCACGCAGAACTACGAGCGCTACCTCGAGCAGGCCTACTCGCTCATGAACCGCTATGGCTACGACGCCGTGAAGTCGGGCTACGTGGGCGACATCATCCCGCGTGGCGACCACCACTATTCGCAGTCGATGAACGACCACTACCTCTACTGCATCAAGGAGGCTGCCAAGCATCACATCATGGTGAACGCCCATGAGGCCACGCGCCCCACGGGTCTCTGCCGCACCTACCCGAACCTCGTGGGCAACGAGTCGGCACGCGGCACGGAGTATGAGGCGTTCGGAGGCTCGAAGCCCGACCACACGGTCATCCTGCCGTTCACACGCCTGCAAGGCGGTCCGATGGACTACACCCCCGGCATCCTTGAGACGCAACTCAACACGTGGAGCGACAACACCAGCTACGTGCGCTCGACGCTCGTCGGCCAGCTGGCCCTCTACGTGACGATGTACTCACCGCTGCAGATGGCTGCCGACCTGCCCGAGAACTACGCGAAGTACATGGATGCCTTCCAGTTCATCCGCGACGTGGCCTGCGACTGGGACGACTCGCGCTACCTTGAGGCTGAGCCGGGCGACTACATCACCGTGGCCCGCAAGGCCAAGGGCACCGACAACTGGTTCGTGGGTGGCAAGTGCGACGAGCAGGGCCACGACACGACCCTCAAGCTCGACTTCCTCAACAAGGGCCGCAAGTATGAGGCCACCATCTATGCCGATGCAAAGGACGCACATTATAAGAATAATCCCAAGGCTTACACCATCACGAAGAAGACCGTGAAGGCCGGCCAGACGATGAAACTCAAGGAAGCCCCCGGTGGCGGCTTCGCCATCTCGCTCATAGCCAAGTGATAAAAATACAAAGATAATGAAAATACGAACTATTCTTCTTAGTCTCATGGCTGTAACTGCAATATCAACAACCGTGGCACAAACCAAAATACAGATTCCTTCCGTCGAGGCGTTCAACTTCGATGAAGTAACCTATACGCCAGAGAAGACCACCTTCAAGCTTTTCGCTCCGAAAGACATGAAGTACGTTATCGTTACCATCTATGACCAAGACATCGGACCGAATGTTGTAATAAACCCCGATGACGGTTCCGATAGAGTGATTAGTTCTGGTGATTTGGAGAAATCATACAATATGAAATATGGCAAGGACCATGTTTGGAAAGTTGTAGTGAAAGGCGACCTCAAAGGGAAATACTACACGTTCAATGTGGCTGACCACAAACGTTGGGGCATGGGCTGCATACCTGTTCCTTTAAAATATGGCACTTTCTATGGCGAAACCCCTGGTGTTTTTGCCAAGGCTGTCGGTGTGAATGGCAAGTGTGGCGTGATTCTCGACATGAAAGAAACCAACCCCGAGGGCTGGGCTCAGGACAAGCGGCCCGAAGTGAAGTCGCCTGCCGACCTCGTCATCTACGAGATGCACCACCGCGATTTCTCTATCGACCGTTCATCTGGACTTAAAAACAAGGGAAAGTTCCTGGCGTTGACAGAACCCAAAGCCATCAACCATTTGAAATCTTTGGGCGTGAATGCCGTTCACATACTGCCCAGTTACGACTTTGGTTCAGTGAACGAGATGCGCCTGAAGGACAACAAGTACAATTGGGGGTACGACCCTGTGAACTACAACGTGCCCGAAGGTTCGTACAGCACCAATCCCTATGACCCCGCCTGCCGCATCCGTGAGTTCAAGCAGATGGTGCAGGCCCTCCACAAGGCAGGTATCCGCGTTATCCTCGACGTGGTCTACAACCATACTTACGACATCGTTCACAGTAATTTCCAAAGAACTTTCCCCGATTACTATTATCGCAAAACTGAACAGGGGGAGCATCCGGCAGGTAGCGTGAAGAAGGTGATGATGGGCCGAAAATTCTTTAATGAAGATTGCGGGACCTATAGTAACGGCTCCGGCTGCGGCAACGAAACGGCTTCGGAGCAGCCGATGATGCGGCGCTTCATGTTGGAGAGCGTGAAATACTGGATTAACGAGTACCACATCGACGGGTTCCGCTTCGACCTGATGGGCGTTCACGACATCGAGACGATGAACCTCATCCGCGACGAAGTGAACAAGATCGACCCCACCATATTTATATATGGAGAGGGTTGGAGTGCCGGCCAGTGTGCCTATCCGCAGGAGAAGCTCGCCATGAAAGCCAACGTCGGCCAGCTGCATGGCATCGCCGCCTTCAGCGACGAGATTCGTGATGCCCTGCGTGGTCCGTTCTCCGACGACACGAAGGGTGCCTTCCTCGCTGGCATCGCAGGTGAGGAAGAGAGTCTGAAGTTCGGCATCGTCGGTGCCATCGCCCACCCGCAGGTCGACATGGCGAAGGTGAACTACTCGAAGGCACCCTGGGCCAACGAGCCGACGCAGATGATTTCCTACGTCTCGTGCCACGACGACATGTGCCTGGTCGACAGACTGAAGACCGAGTTGCCCGGCATCGCCACCGACGAGATCATCCGCCTCGACCTGTTGGCTCAGACGGCCGTCTTTACGTCGCAGGGCGTACCGTTCATGCTCTCGGGTGAAGAGATGCTGCGCGACAAGAAGGGCGTGCACAACTCGTTCGAGTCGCCCGACTCCGTGAACCATCTCGACTGGCAGAACCTCAAGCGCTATCCGCAGGTGTTCGAGTATTACAAGGACCTCATCCAACTGCGCAAGAACCATCCCGCCTTCCGACTGGGCAAGGCCGAGCTGGTGCGCAAGCATCTCAACTTCCTCGATGTACCCCCCTCCCTTCAGGGAGGGGCTGGGGGTAGGCTCCTCGTGGGCTTCATGCTGAAGAACCATGCCGGAGGCGATGCGTGGAAGGACATCATCGTCATCCTCAATGCCAACCGCGAGGCCAAGACTGTCGCCATCCCCGACGGCCGATACACCGTTGTCTGCTGCGATGGAAAGATTGACGAAAGCGGCCTCGGCGAAGTGCATGGCAACAAGGTTGTCGTCGATCCTCAGTCGGCTCTGATCATCCACAATTAAAAAATGTAGGGACGCGATGTATCGCATCACTGCACGAAATAGAAAACCAAACAAAAACAATATGAAAACAAAGAAACAACACAAGGGACTCCTCCCCTCTCTGCTGGGGAAGGTCGGGGTTGGGCTCCTCTGCGGCCTGATGACCTCCTGCAACAACGGTGCGAAGGACGCTAAGATGCTCAACCAGCTGACTGAGGGCGACGTCCAGATTTCGCGCATCGATCCCACCGACTGGTACGTGGGCATGAAGGATCCCTCGCTGCAGCTCATGGTCTACGGCCAGGGCATCCGCGAGGCTGAGGTGAAAGTCAATGGTGCCCGTCTCGACTCCGTGGTGCGCCTCGACTCGCCTAACTACCTGCTGGTCTACCTGAACGTGAAAGGCTGCAAGGCTGGCACGCTGCCGCTGACCTTCACGCTGGGTCAGAAGAAAACCACGGTGGCCTATCAGCTGAAGGAGCGCGAGAAGGCTGGCGACGAGCGCGTGGGCTTCTCGAATGCCGACGTGCTTTACATGCTCATGCCCGACCGTTTCGCACAGGGCGACAACCACCCCGCACAGGTGGAAGGCATGAACACCTATCGCGAGGATCGCTCGCAGCCCTCACTGCGCCACGGAGGCGACCTCGAGGGCATCCGCCAGCACCTCGACTACTTCAATGAGCTCGGCGTCACCGCCCTGTGGTTCACGCCTGTCTTGGAGAACAACTCGCCCGACACCGACAACGGCTTCAGCACCTATCACGGCTACGCTACCACCGACTACTACCGCGTAGACCCGCGCTTCGGCACCAACGAGCAGTATCGCTCGCTCATCGCCGACGCACATAAACACGGACTGAAAGTGGTGATGGACATGATCTTCAATCATTGCGGATTTGAGCATCCGTGGGTCAGCGACATGCCCTCGAAAGACTGGCTGAACACCCCCGAGTGGCTCAACGAGAAGCAGAGCGGTCGCGACCCGATGACGGGCTTCACCGCCAATGCCGACGGATCGGAGCCTGCCAAGAGCGCCTACCTGCAGACCTCCTACAAGCTCACGCCGGTCCTCGACCCCTATGCCTCTGAGGTGGACTTGCACGAGACCGTCGACGGCTGGTTTGTGCCTTCCATGCCCGACCTGAACCATCGCAATCCGCACGTCATGCAATACCTCATCCAGAACAGCATCTGGTGGATTGAGACCGTGGGCATCGACGGCATCCGCATGGACACCTATCCCTATGCCGACCGGGAGGGCATGGCCAAGTGGATGACCCGACTGAACGACGAGTATCCCAACTTCAACACCGTCGGCGAGACGTGGGTCACCGAGCCTGCCTACACCGCCGCCTGGCAGAAGGATTCTAAACTCTCCGAACTCAATTCTCAACTCAAGACGGTCATGGACTTCTCGTTCTTCGACAAACTGAACCAGGCGAAGCACGAGGAGACCGATGGTTGGTGGAATGGCTACAATCGCATCTATAACTCGCTCGTCTACGACTATCTCTACGAGAACCCGTCGAATGTCATGGCATTCATCGAGAACCACGACACCGATCGCTTCCTTGGCAACGGACAAGACTCGCTCATGCTGAAGCAAGCGCTGGCCCTGCTGCTCACCATGAACCGCACACCGCAACTCTACTACGGCACCGAGATCTTGATGAACGGTACAAAAGAGGTGACCGACGGCAACGTGCGCAAGGACTTCCCCGGCGGCTTCCCCGGCGACACGCACAACTGCTTCCTCCCACCCCTCAGTCCTTCGGACAGCTCCCCTCAGGCAGGGGCGCAGTCAGGCCGCACGCAGGCCGAGCAGTCGATGTTCACGTGGCTGTCGAACCTGCTGCACTGGCGCAACGGCAACGAGACCATCGTACGCGGCTACCAGACGCAGTTCTGCCCGTGGAAGGGTGTCTACGTCATCGCCCGCCGCTGGCACCGCAACACCGTGATGACCATCCTCAACGGCACCTGGCAGCCAACTGTGCTAGAAGTGGAACGCTACAAGGAACTCTTCGACACCGACCAGCTGCAGCGCGAAGCCACTGACGTTATCACCGGTCAGAAGTACGACCTGACGAAGGACCTGCCGCTTCGTCCGCGCCAGACCCTGGTCCTGGAGTTCTAAAAGACCCACCCCCAGCCCCTCCCGTGAAGGGAGGGGAGTAAACACTCTTTCTGGCTGAAATACAACCTCAGAAGGATTCTACTCCCCTCCCTTGGGAGGGGCTGGGGGCGGATCTTTTAAAAAAGTTTTTTGATATTCAACTCATGGGCGGTTCCTGTCAACAAGCGGGAATCGCCCATGCTTTCTTGATGGAAGAACCATATTTGGTCGGCATATTGCTCTGCCAGTTCCACGTCATGCGTGGAGAGCAGTACGGCCTTGCCCTGTTCGTGGGCGAGCATTTGTAGCAATGCCATCACCTCGCGTTTGCTGGGATAGTCGAGGAAAGCCGTCGGCTCGTCCAGCAAGACCAGCGGTGTCTGCTGCGCCAGTGCCTTCGCAATCATCACCTTCTGACGCTCGCCGTCGCTCAGCGTGCTGAAATCGCGACGAGCCAGCGCACCGATGCCCACTTGCTGCATCGACTGCGCCACCACCGCCTTGTCCTCTGCCGACAGCATGCCCCAGAAGTTCGTATACGGTGTGCGACCAAGGCCCACCACCTCCTCCACCGTCATGTTTTTCACGTCCACGCGGTCGGTCAGCACCACTGCCACCTCCCCCTTCCAGCGCTCGGCCAAAGTACGCAGCAGCGTGGACTTTCCCGACCCGTTGCGCCCCAGCAGACACGTCAGTTGTCCGCCGGCCAACGTCGCCGAAAGTCCACGCGCCACCACTTTTTCGCCTTTGCGACCCAGGTGGTAGCCGATTGTCAGATTGTCGAACCGAAATCCGTCCATCGGCTGCAAAGGTACGAAAAATTTTTCAAACCACGTGCTTAAATCTTATCGAAAGCCTGTGCCAGGTCGTCCAGCAAGTCATCGATGTGCTCGGTACCTATGGAGAGGCGGATGGTGGCCGGCGTGATGTGCTGCTCGGCCAGCTCCTCGGGCGTCATCTGCGAATGCGTCGTCGTGTAGGGATGGATGACGAGGCTCTTCACGTCGGCCACGTTGGCCAGCAGCGAGAAGATTTCCAGCGAGTCGATGAAGCGCCAGGCTGCCTCCACGCCGCCCTTTATCTCGAACGTGAAGATGCTGCCGCCGCCCTGTGGGAAGTAATAATTGTAGAGCTGGTGGTCGGGATGCGTAGGCAGCGACGGGTGGTTCACGTGGGCCACCTTCGGGTGTTTTGCCAGGAAGTCGACCACGCGCAGGGCATTCTCCACATGGCGCTCCACGCGCAGGCTGAGCGTCTCCAGTCCTTGCAGCAGTATCCACGCGTTAAAAGGCGAGATGGCAGCACCCGTGTCTCTCAGGATGACAGCACGGATGCGGGTGACGAAGGCTGCCGCACCGGCCACGTCGGCAAACACGGCGCCGTGGTACGACGGATCGGGCTTCGCCAGCGTCGGGAACTTCTCGGCCTGGGCCTTCCAGTCGAAGGTGCCGCCGTCGACGATGACACCACCCAGCGACGAGCCGTGACCGCCTATGAACTTCGTGGCCGAATGCACCACCACATCGGCGCCGTGCTCCAGCGGCCTGATGAGGAACGGCGTGCCGAACGTGTTGTCGACGATGAACGGAATGCCGTGGCGATGAGCCACCTCGGCCACACCCTCCAGATGGGTCACGTCGCTGTTCGGGTTGCCGAACGTCTCGGCATAGACCACCTTCGTGTTGGGCTGTATGGCAGCCTCCAGCGCCTCCAGGTCGTTCACGTTGACAATAGTATTCGTCACGCCCTGCGTGGTCAGCGTGTGGGTGATGAGGTTGAACGAACCGCCGTAGAGGTTGTCGGCAGCCACAATGTGGTCGCCCTCCTGGCAGATGTTCTGCAGCGCGTAGGTCACGGCGGCAGCACCGCTGGCCACAGCCAACGCTGCCACACCACCCTCCAGGGCTGCCATACGGTCCTCAAACACGCCCTGCGTCGAGTTGGTCAGTCGGCCGTAGATGTTGCCCGGGTCGCGCAGCGCAAAGCGGTCGGCTGCGTGCTGCGAATTGCGGAACACGTAGCTCGTGGTCTGATAGATGGGCACCGCACGCGCATCGGTGGCGGGGTCGGGTTGTTCCTGTCCTACATGTAGTTGCAAAGTCTCGAAGTGTAGTTTCTTCTGTGCCATAATCTTTTTCCTTTCTCTTTTTATTATTGTTTTGTTTACTTTTTCCGCTGCAAAGGTACGAATTTTAGAATTATCTTCCAATAGCTATCTGAATTTCAGAAAATTTTGCTAACTTTGCAACAAAATTTAAAACAAACATCTAAACGAGGGTCTCCAGAAAGCCTTCAAAAGAAAATTATTCTACTCCGACATGACCGAACAACTCGACGAAACCGACCTGGCCATCCTGCGAACGCTGCAAAGGAACGCCAAACTCACCACGAAGGAGCTGGCCGAGGCCGTCCATCTGACTCCCACGCCCGTCTTCGAGCGACTGAAACGGCTCGAGCGGCAGGGCTACATCAGCAAGTATGTGGCTGTGCTCAACGCCGAACAGCTCGGCCTCGGCCTGATGGTGTTCTGCAACGTGAAGTTGCGCCACATGAACCGCGACATCGCAGCCGACTTCGTCAGCCGCATACGCCAGATACCAGAGGTCACCGAGTGCTACAACACCTCGGGCAACTACGACTACCTGCTGAAAATACGCGCCCGCGACATGCAGCAGTATCGCGACTTCGTGCTCAACAAACTGGGCACCATCGACTCGCTGGGCTCGCTTGAGAGCACGTTCGTCATGGGCGAAGTGAAACAAGACTACGGCATCAATATATGACACACACCAACGCCATCCTTGAACTGCAACGGCAGCGCATGCTGCTCGAAATAGAATACTTCACCGAAAAGGAAGCCTTCCGCAAACTCACCGAGAGCCGCGGCATGGCGCGCCTCGTGAAGCGCGGCGACGCATGGTTCCCCCTGCGTGTCGGTAAGAGCTACTACAACTCCCTCAACCAACTCTGCATCGAGGTGCACCGCACTGCCGACCAGGACATCGAGCACAACTTCGAGTTCGGCCGCCCCGTGCAGTTCTTCAAACAGCCCAGTGCCCAGACACCCACCACCCAGACACCCACCCCCAACCCCTCCCGAGGGGAGGGGAGTCTGAAATCTCTTTCTGCAGATAATGCTACCTCGAAAGCTAATCAAGCCCCCCTCCCCTCGGGAGGGGCTGGGGGTGGGTCGCTCTCCTACTACAACTTCACGGGCACCGTCTCCTATGTCGACGGCGACCGCATGGTGGTCAGCGTGCCCGACTCGGCACCCATCATAGAACTGCAAAACACCGACCTGTTGCTGGGCGTGCAGCTCTCGTTCGACGAGACCAGCTATCGCACCATGTTCGATGCCCTCGACCGCGTGATGCGCGCCAAGAACAACCGTCTGGCCCAACTGCGCGATTTGTTCTATAAGCCCGCCTCCCAGACACCCACCCCCAACGCCTCCCGCTTCTTCTCCTTCGCTCCCCTTTCCTTCCCCTGGCTCAACCCTACGCAGGAGCAGGCCGTCAACATGGTGCTGCGGGCGAAGGACGTGGCCATCGTGCACGGCCCTCCCGGCACGGGCAAGACCACCACGCTCGTCGAAGCCATCTTCGAAACGCTCCACCGCGAGCCACAGGTGCTGGTGTGCGCGCAGTCGAACATGGCCGTCGACTGGATCTCCGAGCGACTCGTCGACCGCGGCGTCAACGTGCTGCGCATCGGCAACCCCACGCGTGTCAACGACAAGATGCTCTCCTTCACCTACGAGCGCCGCTTCGAGGCCCATCCCGACTACGAACTGCTCTGGAGCATCCGTAAAGCCATTCGCGACCTGCGACAGCACCGCAAGCGTGGCTCCGAGAACTGGCACCAGAAGATGGACCGTCTGAAGAGCCGTGCCGCCGAACTGGAGATACGCATCAACGCCGAACTCTTCGGCGAGGCGCGCGTCATCGCCTGCACGCTCGTGGGCTCGGCCAACCGCCTGCTGGAAGGGCAGAAGTACCACACCTTATTTATAGATGAAGCCGCACAGGCACTGGAGGCCGCCTGTTGGATTCCCATCCGCCGCGTCTCGCGCGTGGTGTTCGCCGGAGACCACTGCCAACTGCCGCCCACAGTGAAGAGTCTGGCGGCGCTGAAAGCCGGACTGGGCCGCACGCTCATGGAACGACTCGTCGACAACCACCCCGAGGCCGTCACCCTGCTCGGCGTGCAGTACCGCATGAACGAGGAAATCATGCGCTTCTCCTCCGACTGGTTCTACGGCGGCAAGGTGAAGAGCGCCCCACAGGTGCGCCACCGCGGCATCCTCGACTACGACGTGCCGATGGAGTGGAAGAGCCTCACCCCCAACACCTCCACCAATGGCGACGAGGCCGACGCACCGTCCGGCTACGAGGAGTTCATCGGCGAATCGTTCGGCAGAATCAACCGCCTCGAGGCAGCACAGACCATCGAAGTGCTGAAGGAGTACTTCACGAAGATTGGCAAGACGCGCATCCTCGAGGAGCGCATCGACGTGGGCGTCATCTCGCCCTACCGCGCACAGGTGCAGTACCTGCGCGGCCTCATCAAGCGCGACCAGTTCTTCAAACCCTACCGCAGCCTCATCTCCGTGAACACCGTCGACGGCTTCCAGGGACAGGAACGCGACGTCATCATCATCTCGCTCGTGCGCTCCAACGACGAAGGACAGATAGGATTCCTGCGCGACCTGCGGCGCATGAACGTAGCCATCACCCGCGCCCGCATGAAACTCATCATCCTCGGCAATCAGCAGACCATGACGCGCCACCCCTTCTACCGCAAGCTCTACGAGTACATCGAAGCCCTGCAGGAAGCCGCCAACCCATAGCCGCCAACCCTGGGTTTAACATAACCGCGATGTGCCATCAGCACAGGTGTTACCCCAAAGCATAGACTTCATAAAGCCTCTGCATAGGGCTAATGAATACAAACGATGCACCAGATCAAGTCAATTTGTTGGATAAATCAAGTCAATTTGTTGGATAAATCAAGTTAATTTGTTGGATAAATCAAGTCAATTTGTTGGATAAATCAAGTCATCCAAATTGAAGGATTCACTTCAACAAAAATAGGGACGGGCAAAAACCCGTCCCTATATAATTATTGTTGGATGCAGCCTGAGGCTTAGCAAGCCAGACGCTTCTCCAGACGCTCGCGGATGGCAGCAATGAAGCCGGCGGAGTTGACACACTTCGGCTCGATGCCCTCCATGAGGTTCACGAGGTCCTTCGTGCAGATGCCTTCGTTGAGGACGTCGAAGCAGGCTGCCTCGAGCTGGTCGCCGAAGTTCTGGAGGTCCTTCAGGCCGTCTTTCTCACCGCGCTTGCGCAGGGCACCGCTCCAAGCGAAGATGGTTGCCATCGGGTTGGTCGACGTTTCCTCGCCCTGCAGGTACTTGTAGTAGTGGCGGGTGACGGTGCCGTGGGCTGCCTCATACTCGTAGTTGCCATCGGGCGAAACGAGCACGGAGGTCATCATGGCCAGCGAGCCGAAAGCGGTGCTGACCATATCCGACATCACGTCGCCATCGTAGTTCTTGCAAGCCCAGATAAAGCCGCCCTTCGAACGGATGACGCGAGCTACGGCGTCGTCGATGAGCGTGTAGAAATACTCCAGGCCGCGCTTCTCGAACTCGTCCTTGTACTCCTGGAACACCTCGTCGAAGATGACGCGGAACTGTGCGTCGTACTTCTTCGAGATGGTGTCCTTCGTTGAGAACCACAGGCTCTCGTTCATGTCGAGGGCGAACTTGAAGCAAGAGTGAGCAAACGAACGGATGGACTTGTCGAGGTTGTGCATGCCCTGCAGCACGCCGGGACCCTTGAAGGTCTGGATGACTACTTCCTCGTGCTTGCCGCTCTCGCCGTCGAAGACGAGCTTGGCCACACCTGGCTCGTCGACACGCAGCTCGACGCTCTTGTAGACGTCGCCATAGGCATGACGGGCGATGGTGATGGGCTTCTCCCAGTTCTTCACGGCGGGCTTGATGCTCGGGATGGTAATCGGGGTGCGGAACACGGTGCCATCGAGAATCGAACGAATCGTTCCGTTAGGCGACTTCCACATCTCGTGCAGGTTGTACTCCGTCATGCGCTTGGCATTTGGGGTGATAGTGGCACACTTCACTGCAACGCCCAGGCGCTTCGTGGCTTCGGCCGACTCGACGGTAATCTGGTCGCGGGTCTCGTCGCGCTTCACCAGACCGAGGTCGTAGTACTCAGTTTTCAGATCGACGAACGGCAGTATCAGTTCGTCCTTAATCATTTTCCACAGGATGCGAGTCATCTCGTCGCCATCCATCTCGACCAGCGGAGTGGTCATCTGAATCTTGTTCATAAATGGAGCCCCCCTCTTATCCCCCGAGGGGGAAGCCGTATCAGGGGCTTGGGCTATTCTTATTTTCTGTATTTAGTTTCTTGTTTCAAGTAGTAAACGGGTTTTCCCGATGCTAGCCACCTGCCCCCTCCCCTTTTGGGGAGGGTTGGGGTGGGGCTCTTTACTTCTTATTCTTATAGTAGTTCATCAGGCAGCCGTCGGCCAGGATTTGGCGCTCGTCGGCAGTGAGGTTCTGGAAGAAGAGGTGCAGCGGACGAACACCAGCCTTGGTGATGACCTGTGCATCGATTTCTTCCTTGCCACCGAGGATGGCTTCGCGGATGCCGGGGATGAAGACCTTGTCGCCGGGCTCGTAGTCGAAGGGCACGTCGGGAGCAATCGTGAAGGGCACGATACCCCAGTTGATGCAGTTCGAACGATAGCGCTTCGTGGCATACTCGTAGCAGATGTTGCAGTCGCCACCGAGCACCTTCTGGCACGATGCTGCCTGCTCGCGGGCAGAGCCGTCACCGGGCTTGTTGGCGAAGACGCACGAGCCAAACGAGGTGTTCTCAGCCTTGGCACCAACAGCGGCAAGTGCCTCGGCGATGTTCTCGCTGACCTTGCCTTCGCGGCGGTCGAGGTCCTGCTGCTGGATGCACTTGCTCAGACCTACGTACTCAGGCACGCGGCGGCTCAGGGCAAACTCAGAAAGCTTCAGCGGGTTGGAACGATACGAGGAGGTCTCGCCCGAGGGGATGAGTTCGTCGGTGGTGGTGACGGGGTCGTGGATGACGGCAGCCAGCTCGACGAGCATGTTCTCCTGCATGGGGTACATGCGGGGCCAGTCCTTGATGTTCGGACCGTAGCGCAGCTCGGTGGAGAGGTCTTCGTGACCGAAGCCGTAGTAGAGGCGGCGCTCATAGATCTTGGCGTCGTACTCGTAGCGTGCGTGTTCGTCGGTGAAGTCGACATCAGTAGCAGCCGTGATGGCACCACCGTTGGCAGCCGTGGCAGCGATGGAGCGTGCATCCATCAGGGCAACGAGCGACAGCTGACCCTGACCGGGCTTCGAACCTTCGCGGTTGGGGAAGTTACGCGTGGTGTGACGGATGGAGAGTCCGTTGTTGGCAGGCACGTCGCCGGCACCGAAGCACGGACCGCAGAAGGCAGGCTTGATGACGACACCAGCCTCGAGCAGCTCCTCGGCGATGTGGTTGCGAGTGGTGGCCAGATAGACGGGCGTCGACTGCGGATAGGCCGACATCGTGAAGTAGTCGTTGCCGATGGTCTTGTCCTTCAGGATGGCAGCGGCAGCAGCGAGGTTGTCGTAGGTACCACCCGAGCAACCGGCGATGATGCCCTGGTCGGCATACACCTTACCATCGCGCACCTTGTCGACGAGATGCACGTCGACCTTCGAGCCGAAACGCTTCTGGGCATCTTCCTCGATGCGCTTCAGGATGCCAACGGGGTCGGCCTGCAGCTCGTGGATGGTCACTGCGTTCGACGGGTGGAACGGCAGGGCAATCATCGACTCCTGCGAGGAGAGGTCGATGCGGATCATGGCGTCGTAGTAAGCCACCTTGCCCGGCTCGAGCACCTTGAAATCCTCGGGACGCTTGTGGATTTCATAGTGATGCTTCACCTCGTCGTCGGTCACCCAGATGGACGACAGACAGGTGGTCTCGGTGGTCATGATGTCGATGCCGTTACGGAAGTCGATGGGCAGGTTCTTCACGCCAGGACCGGCGAACTCCAGCACCTTGTTCTTCACGAAGCCACTCTCGAAGGTTGCCTTCACGAGCGAGATAGCCACGTCGTGCGGACCTACGCCCTTCTTCGGAGCACCCTCGAGCCATACGAGCACCACTTCGGGAGCATTGATGTCCCAGGTGTTCTTCAGCAACTGCTTCACGAGCTCGCCACCGCCTTCGCCGACGCCCATGTTACCGAGCGAGCCGTAGCGGGTGTGAGAGTCGGAACCCAGAATCATGTTGCCGCACTTCGCCATCTGCTCACGCACATACTGGTGGATGACGGCCTGATTGGCGGGCACGTAGATGCCGCCATACTTCTTAGCAGCCGACAGGCCGAACACGTGGTCGTCTTCGTTGATGGTGCCACCAACAGCGCAGAGTGAGTTGTGGCAGTTTGTCATGGCATAGGGAATGGGGAATTTCTCCAAGCCGCTGGCGCGGGCTGTCTGGATGATACCCACATAGGTGATGTCGTGAGAAGCCATGGCATCGAAGCGGATGCGCATCTTCTTACCCTTTGAGCCATCTACGTCGTGAGCGCGCAGGATGCCATAGGTGATGGTCTGTTCACGTGCCTCGTCGGGTGTGGGAAGGCCTGCACCCTCGGTGACGATTTCTTTTCCGTTCAGGAGATAAACTCCATGTTTGATCAGTTCTACCATAATGTTTTTTTGTTATTAGGTTTTTTGATTAAATGATGTTTTGTTATTTGGTTATCGCATGGATAAAAATGGTCAGTGCCAGCATGTCGGCAGCGCCGCCCGGCGAAATATTTTCGGCAGTGTAGCGGCGGTTCATGGCTTCGAGCCTGTCAGGACTGAAGTCGGCGAGCAGCGTGGCAGCCTCAGCCTTCACACGCTGTGCCACCTCGGCACCGCAGCGATGCAGCACGTTGGTGTCGTCGAGTTGCGCCATGATGCGCAGCAGCGTCTTGTGGTGGGCGTATGGGTCGCCCTGCTGCTGTAGTTCGCGCAGGAAGGGCAACCAGTCGTTGAAGAGCTGCTCGTAGCCTTCGCGAGCCATTGCCAAGGCTCCCTTTGCCTGATATTGGCTGACGGCGTGGCTGCCGTGGGTGCCCTGTGTGTCGGGGAATTGCTCAGCCAGGCGGATGATGCCGGCCTGGAGGTCGGACACCTTGTTACTTTGTACCTTGGTTCTTTCTCCGCTTTGCTCCGAAAGCGAGCAAGCTCGTGGTCCCTTGTTACCTTGTGCCACTGCGAGGCCGAGGGAAAAGAGGGCACCGCGATGCGTGTTCACGCCTCCCGTGGCTTTGAGCATGGCACGCTCGGCCTCAATGCCGATTCGGGAAAGCGTGGCATGGTCGGTATTTCCTTGCTGACCGGCCTGGGCAATCTGCACGAAATAGGGGCGCAGAGCCGCAATGCTGCGCTGCATCAGGGCGTAGTCCATGTCGGTATGGGCACCGCTGTCGTGCTGGTCTACGAGACCTGGCTTCGGCGTGGTGTCGAGTTCCTGACGCAAGGCGTTGCAGGCAAGATGAGCCAGGAGATAGGGGATGGTGGTAGGCGGGACGAGGGCTGCAGCCTCGGCAAAGCGCCCCTCGGCGAGGGCCTTCCTGACGAACGAGGCGCTGATGGCGGGGGCTGACTGCGGGGTTGCGACATGGTCGCAACAAACGGGGGACGCAGGGGTGCTTGGGGAGGTGATAACAGTAAGGCGGGGTATTTCTACGAGGCGCAGGGCATGGAGTGGCAGTTGCTGCTGCAGCAACTCGTTGTAGCGGCGGGTGAGGGCATCGCTGGGCTCAGAGCCAACGAAGCGAATCGTGGCCCCCAGTGCCGGTGCGATGTGTCGGCAGAAGATGTCGATGTCGAGCAGCATCTGCGTGTCGGCGGCGGCGCTGAGTTGCTTCAGGAAGTAAGTGGGGAATGTGGCGGCAGAGATGGCGTAGTCGCTGCCGGAAAGGACGGCTACACCCCGGCCCTCCATAGAGTGAGCCCCACCCCGGCCCTCCCCAGTAGGGAGGGAGTTACCTTGGTACTTTGGTACTTTGTTACTTTGAATGACGGCGGCCTCCATCATCGCCTTGCGCTCGGCGTAGGGGAAGAGCGAGCGGGACGGCTGGTGCTCACCGCCGTCTTCCTTCACGGGAATGATAAAGAGGCGGTCAACCTGCCGGGCTGCCTGCTCGATGAGGTAGCGATGGCCAAGCGTGAAGGGATTGGCATTCATCACGATGACGCCGATGGTGGAAGCCCCATCCCGACCCTCCGCAGTAGAGAGGGAGATATCAGCGGGATGCTCTGCAGGCTGCAAAGTCGAAGCGCACGAGCGGAGGTACTTCGTGTAGTCGTCGATGCCGTGTCCGTTCTCCATGAGGATGGCAAGCGGCGCCTCACCGACAAGGCGGAAGCCGAAGCTCTCGAACACCTGCCGGTTCTGTGGCTTCGTGAAAACCTTCACCGAGTGATGACCGCGCTGGGCAGCCTCACTGATGAGATGAGAAACAAGTCGGTTGGAAAGATGAGCATCGCGCAACCGTTCGTCGACTGCGATGCACTTGATGATGTCGCCCTGCAAGCCTCCGCCAGCCAGAATCTCGTCGCCGTCGGGCTCAGTGACGATGGCATAATAGTCCACCTCATCGAGTCGCAGTTGGTTGGCCTCGAGGAACCGTTCCACCTTCCGACGCCACAGCGGCATCGACATGGGAACACTATGGATTTCATAATCCACCATGCACATATTCGTCAACGATGTTCTCTATGCGGGCTTGCAGTTCCTCACGGCTGTGAGTGTGGTTGCGCATGCAGTAGCGAGCTTCCTGCTGGCAGAGCAGGCAACGGCGCGGCTCGGCACCGATGGCCTGACGCGAGACGGGAGTGCCCGTCGTATCGATCACGTCGAGGTCGAACAGCCTACCCAGCGGGTGTTCCTCCTCAATGCGGCAGGCCTGGCGCTTGGCGTCGAGCAGCGGCAGCTTGGTGAAGGCATAGGCTTCGAAACCCGTCTCGAGGTCGCGTTCCTCCATCCATGTGAGGCTGTCGGCAAACGTTGCGCGCAGGGCTTCCGTGGCAGCCTGCGCCACCACGAGCGAAAGACGATTCCGCTTGACCGACCCTGGCATGATGACCGTCAGGCATAGCAGCGTCTCCTCAGGATGCTCGCGCAGGAGTTCCTGTTGCCGATGCCATCGCCGGTCGCGACTTGCCAAGAGCTCAAGGAGCCTCACCCCCGCCCCCTCTCCTAAAGGCGAGGGGTGAAGCTGCTTGACTTTTGTTTCTGATTTTTCGGTCATTTTCCTTGAGTTGCTACTCCCCTCGCCTTTAGGAGAGGGGCAGGGGGTGAGGCTACTCTACGATATTCTTAATCACGTCCATGACGGAGCCGTCGCGGTTCATCACTACGCCCACGACCTTGTCGCCGAAGGGCAGCGGGTCAGGATTGCCGATGATGCCGCGAGCCTTGTCGCGCAGCGCGTCGAGCGTGACCAGCTTCAGGCCGGCAGCCTTCAGGCGCTCAGCAATCTCCGGACGACGCGGGTTGACAGCGATGCCGTACTCCGTGACGACGACGTCGACGGTCGATCCCGGTGTGATGAGCGTGGTCACCTCGTCGACGATGCAAGGAATGCGGCCGCGCAGCAGCGGGCAAACGATGATCGACAGGGCAGCGTCGGCAGCCGTGTCGGGGTGACCGCCGATGGCGCCGCGGATGATGCCGTCGGAACCTACGAGCACGTTGACGTTGAAGTTGACGTCGACCTCAAGAGCCGAGAGGATGACGATGTCGAGATACTTCGTGGCAGCACCCGGCTCGTCGGCCGAAGCATACTCGTTGGCCGAGACGCCCTTGTGCAGCGGGTCGCGCATGATCGACTCGGCAGCCACCTTGTCGAACGACTGCACGTCGATGAGGCGCTCGATGAGACCTTCCTCATGCAGCTTCACCATGTGAGCGGTGATGCCACCCAGTGCGAACGAAGCCTTGATGCCACGGTTGATCATCTCCTCGCGGATGTACTTCACGGCAGCCAGCGATGCACCGCCCGAACCCGTCTGGATGGAGAAACCGTTGCGGAAGTAGCCACTGTTGACGATCACCTTCGCAGCCTCCTTGGCCAGCAGGATGTCGCGCGGGTTCTTGGTGTCGCGGATGGCACCCGACGAGATCTTCGACGAGTCGCCCACCGAGTCAACCAACACCACGTAGTCGACGTTGTGCTCCGAGATGGCGTTCGGCGTGTTAGGATAGGGCACGAGGTCGTCGGTGAGGATCACCACCTTGTCGGCATACTGGGCGTCGGGCTTGGCATAGCCCAGCGAGCCGCTGATCGACTTGGCGTTCGGCGAGCGCGAGTAGCCACAGGCATTGCCCGAGTAGTCGGAAGACGATGCGCCGAGGAAGGCCACGTCGATGTGGAGGTCGCCATTGGCAATGGCCGAGCCACGTCCGCCATGCGAGCGGAACACCACCGGTTCCTTCATCAGGCCATGCGATATTTCCTTGGCCAGGTCGCCACGCAGACCACTGGTCGAGATCTTCGTGATGACACCATTCTTAATATGTTCAATCAGGGGTTTGTGGACGTCCTGCAGGCTCGATGCAGCCAAGTGCAGGTCTTTGAAGCCCATCTCGGCCAGCTTGTCGACCACCATGTTCACCACCTTGTCGCCAGCGCGGAAGTGGTGGTGGAACGAGATAGTCATGCCGTCCTTCAGTCCGCTGCGGCGGATGGCCTCCTCCAGCGTGCAGAGCTTCGTCTTGTTGTTTTGCTGATCGGTGCGCGGCGTGATGTCCTTCTGGCCCTTAATCTCTTGGTACACGGGCTTACCCATCTTCTCAGCCGCAGCCTTTATATCGATAATTCTTTCTGCGTAATTCATAACTTTGAACTTTTTTCTTTGAACCTTGAACTAAAGAATATCTTCCTTCTTGAGCACGCCCGAGGCGATGGCCAGGTCGATGGTGTGCTGGGCGCGGATGACGACGGGTTTGTCGACCATCTTACCGTTCACGGCGATGACGCCCGAGCCCTTGGCCTCGGCTTCCTTGATGGCGGCCAGAATCTTCAGAGCCTTCTCGATGTCCTTCTGCTTCGGTGCGAACACCTCGTTGATGATTTCAATCTGGCGCGGGTTGATGATCGACTTGCCGTCGAAGCCCAGTGCCTTGATGAGTTCCACCTCCCTGCGGAAGGTCTCCATGTCGTTCAGGTTCGAATAGACGGTGTCCAGAGCGTCGATGCCGGCGGCACGAGCAGCCACGACGATGGTCTGGCGAGCCAGCAGCAGTTCCATGCCGAAGTTGGGGTTGTCGCCCTGCGTGCGTTGTGTCTTCAGGTTGGCGCAGTAGTCCTCGGCACCCAGTGCGATACCCATCATGCGCTTCGATGCCGTGGCGATGGGGTATGCGTTCACGATGCCCAGTGCGCTCTCGATGGCAGCCATGATCTTCGTGCGGCCCACGCAGCCCAGCTCCGTCTCCCACTTCAGGATTTCTTCCTCCACCTCGCGCACCTCGTCGGCAGTTTCGGTCTTCGGCATGCGGATGACGTCGACGCCAGCCTTCACGACGGCCTCGACGTCCTTCTTGCCGTAGGGCGTGTTCAGCGGATTGATACGAACCACCATCTCCGTGTCGCCGTAGTCGATGGTCTTCAGCGCGTTATACACCAGCAGGCGTGCTGCGTCCTTCTCAGCCATGGTCACTGAGTCCTCCAGGTCGAGCATGATCGAGTCGGGACCGTAGATGTGAGCGTCTGCCATCATTCCGGGGTTGTTGCCCGGAACGAACATCATTGTTCTTCTGAGTCGTTGCATTGTATTTTACGATTTACAGATTTACGATTAACAATTATTTCCAAACATCCACACCCGTGGCTCTCACGGCGGCGGCCGTCACGCGGGCACGAATTGTGCAGTCGAGTGCACCCTTGTCGGTGGCCTTCACGTGGGCATCGTGGATGTCCAGGCCCTCAAGGGTTTCAGTGATTACTTTCTTGATTTGCTTGCCGAACTGGAATGCCACAGTCGAGTCGAGTTCTATCTGGAGACCCGGGGCGTCGGCAGGTGAGATCTGAACGAGAATATCGCCGGACTCCAGTGTTCCGGCCATAGCTTCCTTCATTTCCATTGTGCTTTTTGTTTTTGAGATAGTTATTGTTTACGGTTAAAAAGACCACTGGTCAACGTATTGGCCAGACGGCCTCCTTTTTATAGTTAATAGATTCGGCTGCAAATTTAGGAGTTTTATTTGACACGTCCAAATAAAAATAAGGAAATTATGCGCTGAAAGGCTAAAAAATGTTATAAGGTTTTCTTTGTATATAGTTTTTCGCTATCTTTGCTTTTGCAACTGAAAACCCAAACCAAACCGTTATTTTATGACAAATCGTAAGCAAACACTCATCATAAGCTGTCTTTTTCTTCTAATTTCCTGCACTATGTGGGCACAAGACGATGCTTTCGGTCTGTTACGCGACAGACGCGGAACGCATTCCAACAGCATCGACCGTAAGACGCTCGTCAGGCGCAATAATTCCACTTGCCACCACATCGGACGCGAGCAGTTCCTGCTGGGCGAGGGTAGCATGTCGTTCCACGTCGACGCCACGGCTCTGCAGACCTTCGTGCCCGACTCCGCGCTGGCACTCAATATGGGGGTGAACCTGACCGACACCACCCGCCTGACCTCGCTCAACATGACGCTCGACCGCTGGACGGGCAAGGCCGACAGCCGCTTCCGCTACGACGGCCACTACTACCACGTGGAGACCGTCTGCTCGCCGTCCAACAACCATAGCAGACCGGCCTTCGCCACGCGCGTCAGCAGCGACAGCATCTTCGAGGTGGTGCTGCGCCCCTCGGCGGTGTTGGCCAACACCGGCGACAACGTGATAAAGGTCACGTCGCTGAAGCAACACGCCGCCATCCGCCTGCTCAACACCACTGGGCAGGGCAAACCCTACCACTGGTTCATCATGAGCTGGCGCGGCAACGCTTCGCTGAAGGTGCGCGGCAACCAGATTGTGCTGCGCTGCAAGGGCACCCCCATCGTCTCGGAAGGGAAGAAGAAGAAAGACTTCACGCTCGACCTGAGCATCATGCGCACCAACGACATGCCCAGCGACAGCTACTTCAACAGCGACCCGATATTGCCTTTCACCGACTTTGCGCTGAAGACCGCCACGGGCTGGAACACGTTCTGGACGGAGTGCGGCATCGCCGACTTCTCGGCCACCGACGCGCCCGAGGCCCGGCTGGCTGAGCAGCGGCTGATAGAGGCGCTCTACAACATCACCTCGGCCACGCCTGCCGACTGGTGGCTGCAGACCCCGCTCACGGCCTACGGCTTCGCCAAGCAGGTGGTGCCGCTGTTCCGCAAGTCGCTGCGCAATCAGCCCGAACAACTCTGGCAGCGACCCGAACTCATTGCTGCCACCCTGCTCACGCTGCGCGCCTACACCGAGCCGCAGGTGGCCGAGCGGTTCGAGATGACGGCCGACGAGGTGAGCCGTCTCTTCACGACCATCATCAATGCCTACAGCGAGCACGTGTCGAAGGCCGCCCTCCTGCTGGCCGAGGGAAAGACCACTGCCCCCGACTATCTCGACCGCGACCACCTGCTGGCCGTCGCCACAGCCTGGAAGGCTGCCGCCGACTCGCTGGGCAACGTGCAGCAGGTGGCGCCCGCCAACGAGGAGGCTGCCACTGCCGACACGACTGTTGCGACGCGGTCGCAGCAAACCATCAACGACGCGGCCAAGGGGCTCTTCCGCCTGCCCACGGTCGCCGAACTGGTGGCCTCCCCCACCCTCACTCCCCGGCGGCAGAGCCTCCTGCTCCTCGCCGTCGCTGCCCGCCAATGGCCCCAGCAGTGGAACGTAAAGACCGAAGACCTGCTGCCCCTGCCCTGAAGCCTTGCCTCGCAGCCCCCTCCTTCAAGGAGGAGCGGCCTACAGGGTAGCGTCTCTTCATCCGTAATCCCTTTCTTGACACTGCCTCTCTACCTGGCGCAAAGTGTCAAGAAAACTTGCCTGTGAACCCCCTTGTAGAATGAAAAATTTTCGACTTCAAAAATTTTTTTCGCAAATACGGCCGTATTTTGATGGGTTCACTAAAGTGTTGTAAATCAATTGTTTAGTTTCTTGAACCCCCCACTCCCCTATGTTAGGGGGCTATAAACCATAGGTTTTGCTCGCACAAACCATAGGTTTAGCCGCTACAAGTCTATGCTTTGGACGATCTATCT
>OCVV012882235.1_pt1 | contig 49474 bp, 39 predicted proteins | sample 1539721 | NCBI WGS metagenome assembly OCVV01 (sample SAMN02144230, study PRJEB22623) | gut metagenome | biome: sheep rumen | host: Ovis aries | place: New Zealand | reverse complement strand
AAGAGAAAGCCCCGACAGCCGATTGGCTGCCGGGGCTTCTTTCGTTTTTGGGGAAGGGGGTGTTGCCCTTTCCATTACTGGTTGTTTCCCCTTTCATTACAGGATTACTTTCCTTACATTGCAGGGTTTCTTTCCTCCATTACTGGTTGTTTCCCATTCTATAACTGGTTGTTTCCCATTCCATAACTGGTCGTATCCCCTTTCATTACAAGATTACTTTCCTTTCATTACAGGATTACTTTCCTTACATTGCATGGTTACTTTCCTTACTTTGCATGGTTTTTTTCCTCCATTGCATGGTTATTTACTTTCTTTATTGGGATGCTCTCTATGGGTTAATAGTAAAGATGATCAGCGAGTGTCTGGGATTCCGAAATCCAGCCATTTCACTTGTGGATAGTTGTTCCTGACGAGGATTTTATGGCTCAAATATGACTCTTTAACAGCACGAAGCAAATCATCCATATATTTCACTTTAGGGCTAAGCGTGGCGCGTAGCCGTTCACATTCGTCACTGACGGCTTTAAACTCGTTAGCTTTTTGTTGCATTGAAGCAAATTCATTCTTGTCGATATCAGTTCCCGCCTTGATTCAAATGCTTGTGTAATCCAGCAATCAGGTTTTAGCTTTCCACTGCTTGTAGTTCAACGGTCTATGACATAGTCTTCACTGTATTAAGGTTTAACAAATGATTTACTAAGCCAAAGACGTCTTTTTTATCAATTATGATAGTTCTGGAAGTTATGTCTTTAAAAACGATGGTTGATTCTTAAAGCACCAACTTAAAACCCCTTAGCACATCAACTCGATTTTTCCCCTACCGTGAATGCCTGTCTCATAGAAATGTTGGAGAGCAAACGGGCTACATCGTGCAGGTAGTATTCGGGCAGGTAGGCGGCGTCGGTATCAAATTGGGGAATAAGCTTAATATATCGTCCAATAGCCTCAGACAAAAAAACTCAGTCTCCTGGACTTGCTTGAGAATAAGCTTGCTATATCGTCCAATACCCATGGACAAAAAGCTCAGCCTCCTAAACTTGCTTGAGAAAAAGCTTGCTAAGTCGTGCAATACTTGGGGATAAAAAAGACTCGGCCTCTTGAAGAGGCAGAGAATAAAAGTGCTACATCGTGCTAACGTGTGCTTTTCTACTATTATAAGATTTAAGCAATTATGCACCTTATATCTTAACATGTGCATATTCTTAAAAAGAGAAAGGGCTATGCCATTCATTTGGCATAGCCCTTTCTTTATTAGTTAAATACACTATTGTTATTCAACAGCGCCGCCGTTATGACTTTCAGGAGCTGTGATCACAAGAGTTGCACCTTGTGAGTGGTCAGCATCGTGAAGAGGTACGTCGATAGGAATTGTTACAGACTGACCAGCTCTGGGAGAGGTGAAGGTTGTTGTGTTACCTCTGTGAGCCTTACCATTTGCATCTGTGCCGATAACGGTCAGTGTGTGGGTTGTACCCTCGGGAAGAGCAGCGATAGCAGCCTTCAGAGCAGCCAGAGAGTTGTAGGTGCGACCATCAAGTTCGAAGCTGTAAACGAAGCCGGGATTTGTACTTGTCTCATCGCCGATAACCTGATCGAGAGAACCTGTAACCTGAACTACTGCGGGCTCATCGTCATCCTTACAGGAAGTCATAAACAAGCAAACACTTGCTACAGCAAGCATGCAAATTGAAAGAAGAAATTTTTTCATTTTCTCAAAATTTAATGAATAAATGGTTAATAATTAATTTATGATATTTTTGGTTTAATTAAACTTGACGCCGTGATGCTCGACAGCTCCGAAATAGTGTGCAACCAATTAAAGCTTAATTGAAGAGCAGCTTCTTTATTTGAAGTCGCCGTTGAGCATTCTCTGAACGTATTCTTCGACATAAGCTGGTTCCCAATAGTGGGCTGCATGGTTCTGATCAGGCTGTGTAACGAAGCTTTGGCCCATGTTCTTGCTCCAGTACTTGAAGTAAGCTTGCATTGAGTACTCCAACGCATAATACTCTGGTAGCCTGAGTCGAACGAAGGTCGTTCGTTTTTGTCGTTTACCTCCAAACGGTATAGCAAAGTGGAATCCTGCATTATGCTCTCCTCCAGTTAAGATACCGTATAGCCCGATAGCATATTCCCCGAAATGGCGGGTAACATCGGCTCTTACGCCGTAGTCGCCATAGAGGAAGCGTCCGCCTTGGAGCTCTAACTGCAACTTTGTGTAAGGCTCGTAGTAGTCGACATGCGCCATCGCATTAATCTGTCTCGACCCATTGACAAAGCCGAACCCGGAGAAAGGCTTGTTGTTGGCCTTATAGGTCAGCCCTGCATCAATGTAGAAATCCAGATTGCGTGTAGCATGAACTCCCACTTTGGCCTGCACCCCTACCCTCTCGGGAAAGAAGAAACCAGCTGCAGCAGAGATTTGCCAGGTATTAGTAGATAGAATCTGTTGGCTAAGGTTGGCATTTCCTATTTGAATTCTTCGCTTGCTGTCATTCCTGTCAGTGAGGCGATAGAGAATCGGGAATACGGGTTGAACCGTTAGCCTTGACCCGCTCCACAAGGTAGTGGCGAATGCGGGTGCGATGCGCACGGCATAGTCGAAAAGATGGTCGAGCTTATTGTTGACAAGGCTGACCATAGGAAACACTGTGATGTCAATCTTTCCCGTCGACGTTTTCTCTATGCTTTCGCCCCTTAATAGCTCAAGGGCGTCGTGCATTTTCCTATCCACTCTCACGTCCCATAAGCCTCCACGCCTGGAAGCGTGAACGATGAGTTGTGGCATTTTATAGTCTGTAAGCACCATCTCGAACTGTTGTAGTTGAGGAAGTGCCGTAGCAATTGTCTTTATAGCAGCTGCTGCGCCTCGGAATGTGCCTCGATGAGCTCTATCCTCAAACTTGGCATATAACGTATCGCCCACAACCTTTGTTGCTATGTCCTCAAGCCCTTCGTTGTGCAACAGGCTCGTTATCTGAGTCCTATTAACATCCTGAGTCCACGCGCTCGTGGGCCACATTGAACAGACCAGTATCACAACTATTATTGCATATTTCTTTGTCTGCTTCAACACTCTTTGGGCTTTATAGTACCTAAAACGCGTCAAAATTACATTAATTATATCAAACTGCCTCCATTTGTTTGGCCTTTAACTTTTATTAATGTAATTTTATGATATTTTTTGGCTGCTAAGTCTATTTATTCCGTCAAATTAAACCTAAAAGTTGTCTTATCAAAGGAAGTACTGCCTTTTTGAGTACGCTGTCATTCAGGTAGTGCTCACCATCGAAGGTGCCGAAATGTGCGTTTCCGTATGCTTTTTTGAACTGTGCCTGACAATTGACGCGCTTATCATGATCGCCAAAAAGCCCATAGACGAGTTCCTTGTCGGCCGGGGTAATTCCTTGTAGACAATGCTTCTCAATGTCCTTGAACTGAGCGATCATTTCCTTGTCCACCTTAAAATCTTTTGCTCCATCCTGCCGAGCATTGCGAAAGGGCTTGCGCCCCATTCCTCCGAAAGTGAGGAGCCGAGCCATACCGAAAGAAGGGTTGACAAGTATGCGCTGGAATCCACGCAACTGCTCAGCGTACATGGCCCCCATACTGGTGGCCACGATGAGGTCTGGCTTCAGCTCTTCCACTTGTTTTTTGAGGAAGGGCATGGCCTCAGCCGGCATCACGGGGATGTCGGGAGCTATAACCTGCACGCCATGCTCGTAGAGCGCGTTGCGCAGACTTGTAGCAGTGCCACTGGCTCCGCTACCGGCGAAACCATGAAGATATAACAGTGTCTTCATCTTTACTGCACTAAGAACTTGAGAACGGCATCGTTGTCATCAGTCTTGGCCCTTGCCACATAGATGCCATGAGGCAGCGTAGCCACATTAACTGGGACATTGATTCTCATCCGTTCGGTTTTCACGAGTTGACCGGCAAGGGTGTAGACATCCAATCGGGCCACATCAGCTCCAATCAACGTGAGTTGGCTGCCATCGTATGCCAGAGCCAAATCGTTTGAACGCTGTGTACGAATGTTGTCAACGACAGTTTCAATCACGGGTTCTTCCCATGTCAGTGCTGCCGTCGTAAGAACATTAGTAGTTCCAATCGTAGGACGTTCCATAGCATAGAGTACGGAACCTCCGTCGGGGAACAGACCTACGGAATGGAAGCCGTCGTGACGACAATAGACCAGGGTGTCTGCCCACGCTTTATCAGCAGCTGTCAACACTACGAGGCAGCTGTCTTCGTTGTTCAGCTTGAAATCTGCGTGAAGTTGTGTCTTTCCTTCATTCTTGTCTGCCCAGATGATTTTGTAGCCATGGGCCGGGATGATGGTGTTGACGCCATTCGCTCCGGCAGTGATCTGCGACTTCTCTGGTTGGTCGAGATGATCGGAAATATACATGCCTTCGAGGTCGATATCCTCATCGGTCGTATTGTAGAGCTCAATCCAGTCGCTTTTCTTGAACATATCGCTAACGAAGATTTCATTATCTGCACTGACTTCGTTAATCTTGATGGGATGTGCATCCCAAGCCTGCTCGCTGTCGGAGTCAAGTTTCTCGTAGGTTGCCATGAGCACTATCGACGAGCCATCCTCCGGCAGTTCAAAGGTCTCATCGGTGGAGATGATATTCGAGGAAGATGTCGTATTGTATAAGAGTGCAGCATCCCAATAGATATCGGTTGACGTTGCGTTGTTGTTGTGCAGTTCAACAGCAATGTCATTGCTACCGCTCTTGAAGAGGGATACATCGAGTTCCATTTGTCCGGACTCGGGATTCGCATTGGCGTAAGTATCAGCAAAGCTGCCAAATGACGGATGTGGTGTGTTGTTCATCAGGAAGCGTCCAGCCTCCTGACCGTTGACATATACGATAAATCCGTCATCGGCAACCCAATCGAGGGTGAAGCTCTCGCCTTGCTTCGGTTTTTCGGTCAAGTTAAATGAGCGTCGGAAGTAGTATGTCGGGTATTTATTATTGCTGTTTTCGCCATAGCTTATTGTCGTACCATAAGCTGCAGCCTTGCTGGCATTACCCGTGTCATAGCCCAACGGAGCCTTGCCGCTTTGCCATGCCGACACATCGAAGCCTGGCATATTCCAGTTCTCACCATCAAGCGAGCCCTGGTCGTAATAGTCCCACGACGAACCTTTACTAAATACTGTGACACCGCTGACCGACAGGTTGGAGGCCCATCCCTTGAACACATAGCCCGCAGGCGCTTGCGCCGTCACGGTGATGGGTGGGAACAACTGTCCCGAGAACTTATGTGTAGGTACTTCCAAGCCATTGACCAGGATTGCGGCCTCTGGAATATTCGCGGAGAGCGTTGCCTTGACGGGCGTTCCCAGCCCGAAGTAATTGCGCATATTGTTCACCGAGTTTGTTTGCCTTGCCGCACTGAACCCATTGATGAGGTGGTTGCCAGTCTCTGTGGCCGAGCGCGATTCAAGACTCATTGCAGGGTTGACGTTAGCCACAATCTCATTGACAATCTGCTTTGCCCGCTCTGCTTCGAAGACACTGCCCGCAATGAGACAGAACTGATCTATGAACTGTTTCTTGAATTCCTCGTTTTGCCACATATTCAACAGCAAGGTCGTGAACTCAATCTCTTCGGAGATGCGGTTGCCATACTGAGCAATGATCTCTGCACCATACAGCTGATCGAAAGTCCACCATCTCGTGCCCTCAAACCATTGGAAAGCGTTGCTGGCTCCGAAAGCTGCATCCGTGTCGAAGAGGACAAAGCGGAATCTGCTGTTGCTGTCGCCTGTGGTGCGGCTGCGGAAGCTCTTGATATTGTTCTTGGGCCAGTCCTGTCCGGACAAATAGAGTTCCACAGCACAATAATTAATGTAGTCCTCAATGTCCACCAGCTCTTTAATTCTCTGGTAGCAACTATAGTCGGCCGCATTCTGTGCCAACGAATACCACTCGTCGAAGGCATCTTTTGTGCCCACTTGCTGTACGTAGCCACTGTCAGGCGACATCTTCCACTGATCCATGGTGCTGTCTTCTGTATCAATACCATAATTAGACAGCGCATAGTTCTTGTTGTTGGGTTCGCGTAGATTTTCCACGCCAATGTACCTTCCGTTATGGAAGATGTGCACCGGCTGGTAGCTCTGCGTCTCGGCATACAATCCTGAAGTGGCCACAATGGTTTGAATGGCGGCGTCTTTGATACGGCCGGAACCATTATCCTGGACATTATTTCCACCATTACGCACCTTCAGGGCCTTATGGCGAAGGTATGGTTTATCCTTGAAGAACTGATAATCCATCCTGTTAACGCCCTCATATATCTTATTTGCCTTGATATTGAATGAGTGGGGATACCAAGCACGGCTCCAGCCGCCCGAGGCCTCAATGCCTACTTCTTGGTTGAACGATTCCGAACCCTCCTCGTTGAAATACTCAATATTGGCAGGTCTATCCCACTCCATATTCCAGTTGCAGGCCGTACTTTGTCCGTTGCCCGGCCGTCCGTTGCCGTTACCTCTGACAAAGATGCCATAGTCTTCGCCATAGAGGTTAGCCTCATCCGACACCAGCGAGAGTATGGGTAGCGTGTATTCCTTGTCTTTATAGATATATGAACGTGTGACTACCTGGCTTGCCAATTGGCCCTCTTTGAAGAGTCGCAGCCTCAGTATTGTAGTCTCGGCAATGCGGAACTGCCCGTTGGTGCTCACGGTTCCGTTGGTCAGCGTAGGCGTGCTGCCATCCGTAGTGAAGCGCAAAGTAGCTCCGGCAGGGATGTTGACCTTGGCTACGAAAGGCGATGTGAAGAGACATCCATCGCGATCCACTGCCGGCGCTTCCAGACGTGTGGCCGCATACGTTGCAGCATTGTTGGAAGCCCCAGGCGTAGGAGCGTCGGTGTAGTTCCAGACGTTGCCGCCATCCGTTGTGCGGGCGTATGATGTTCGAGTGATGGCAGGTGGATAAGTAAACTGGGAAATGATGTTTCCCTCGGGATCAGAGAGATAGATGTCGCCGCCATCACAGTCAAGTTTGAGGTTGACCATGGTAGGAGCCCAACGTGAATAGTGGTCGAGCCAAAGCACCAAGTAGCCATGTGCAGGCAGCGCACCTGCAAGGGGATTGATGGAAGCCTTTTTCAGGTTGGCTGGATCATCGCTAAGGTAGTAGCCTCCAAGCGAAGCGGTCTTATCTGTCGGATTGAAAATCTCTATCCATCCACCGAAGTTGAACGAGGGATCGATGAACATGTCCACATTAGCCTGCTGCACCTCGTTGATGATAATTTGTTCGGCCGTGGCAAAGTTGCGTTCCACGGTCACGTTGCAGGTAGCACTTAGGTCATTGGATCCTCCGATGGTACGGCATGTTACGGTGGCATTGCCAATACCTACGCCCGTAATATTTCCCTCGTCATCCACACGCACAATGGAAGGGTCGCTACTCTCCCACCCCACTTTGCGGAAAGTGACATTCATAGGCAGGAGAGAATAGCCTATCTGTCTTGTCTCGCCAAAGCCTATCGAAAGGTTCGACGGTTCAAGCTTCAAGCTTGTGGCCTTCACCTCTGTGCCGCTCCAGTAGAGCTTCACGTTGTCAAAGGCTATCCAGTTTGCCGTGGTGTTCTCGGTACGTACGCCAATCGTGAGGGTACGTTTTGAAGTCGACATTTCCACGGTGAAGTGCTCTGGCTTGCCATTCTCTGTCGCCAGCGTAGTCACGGCCTCGTTGCTACCATCGCTGATAAAGAGCAAGACACCCGAAACTGGGTTGTCATACCCTTTCTGGTCGTGGGCAATAGCGTCAGCTTCGAGGCGGTATTTACCGGCGGGCGTCTGCGACAGCTCTTGATAGATGGATGCATTGCCAAGCACACCGCCTGTCCACCAGTCATTCTTATCGCGCCAGGCTTCGGCAAACGAGCTGACAAAGTATGAACCATTCCAGTAAGAGGCTCCTTGATAGCCATGATTCTGTGCTGTTCCGACATTGACTTCATAGCCATCAACCCACCCATCGATGTTGCCATCGAAAGAGGGGTTCTTGACGAAATCCGAAGTGATGTCAATCCACGTTTGAGCGTTGCTCACCGAGGCACAGGCCAGCAACATTACCATTAACAGGGAAACTTTCTTCATTTTATTGTGCTTGAGTTAGTTTACAAAGAAAAAGGCGCAGACTGCACAGTCTGCGCCGCAAAGATACATTTTTTCTTTTGTTCGGCCTCTTTTTTTAAAGATATTTATCTTTAATATCGGAAATATGAACTTCTCAACCCACATATCGGGGCTAAACAGATGTTTACTAACGATTTTGTCGATTGCAGCTCCTGCTTCGTACAATCCTCGAAGGCTGCTTGATTACGAGTGCATCCTTCGCTGAGAAGTCTCTTTTCCCGATGCCTTGAGCCGGAGAATAAGGCCTATTCCTTGATGTTGGGCTCTTCCAGTCCGAGACCTTTCTTTCGGTCAACGACCTTCAGCACTAAGCCAAGCAGCAGGGCTGCAACGCCGAGGCAAGCCAGCATCACGAGGGGAGCCGTATAGTTGTATTGCGTAGGATCCGTCACGCCAGGATTGGTTTTGTCGAGCACCTTGCCAATGAGCAGAGGGAAGAGCCAAAGACCGATGTTCTGAATCCAGAAAATGAGGGCATAGGCCGAGCCAATCACCTTGGCATCGACGAGCTTGGGCACGCTGGGCCACAAGGATGCAGGCACGAGCGAGAAGGAAGCTCCGAGCACCAGGATGGTGAGGTAAGCCACGCAGATACCGCCAATAGCATTGCCTTTGAAGGCCGGCAGCACGAAAGCGAAAGTGAGATGGCAAGCGATAAGCAGCACCGAGCCCAGCACGAGCATTGACGCAGCCTTTCCCTTATGGTCGACATAGCTGCCGAGGATAGGCGTGATGAGCACGGCCAACAGGGGGAACACGGCAAACACTGTCTCGGCGGACTGTCGCATGTAGCCCATGTAGCAATAAGCGACAAGGGCTGCAATGCTCAGACCCAGCAGGCCATACTTACTGGAGGCTTTCTTTTGGAAGTTGCTGGCAAAGCCTGCAGCAGCCACGATGAGCATGATGACATACTGCACATAGGTGACGCTCTGACTGGCCCAGAACGAATCGGCAGCGGGGGCTGTAAGGGTGAGGTTGCACTGCAGCATGTTGACGGCATACTTCTGGAAGGGGAAGATGGCCGAGTAGTAGAGCACGCACAGCAGCGCCACAAGCCAGAAGCCGCTGGAAGTGAGTATCTGACCGAGATCGCTAATCTTGAACGGGTCGTCTTTCTCCTCAGCTTCGCCCGTCTGCGAGTCGAGTTTGCGGTCCATGAAGAAGTAGACGATGGTCATTATCAAGGCTATGCACATCAACACGACGCCGAAAGCTACCGAACGGCTCACGCTTACGACGCCACCCAGACGTGCGAAGAAAGGCGAGAAGATCATCACCGTGGCAACACCCAGACGGGCTAATGCCATCTCTGAGCCCATAGCCAGGGCCATCTCGCGTCCCTTGAACCATTTGACGATACCGCGTGAGACCGTGATGCCAGCCATCTCGCAGCCGCATCCGAATATCATGAAGCCGCAGGCCGCGAACTTAGCCGAGGCGGGCATGCCTTCGTAGAAGGGCGACACGCCCAGCTCGTCGAACACAGGGATATAGTTGAGGTTATTGGTAAACCATGTCTCAAGGCTGCTGCCAATAAAGGCATCGCTCACGGCATACCATTTGACGATGGCGCCTACGAGCATCACAGCTGCCGAGAGAACGGCCGTGAAGCGCACTCCCATCTTGTCGAGGATGATACCTGCAAAGATGAGGAAGAAGGCAAACACGTTGAGGAACACCTCGGAACCTTGCATGGTGCCGAAAGCGGTTGAGTCCCATCCGCGCTCCGAGAGCATCAAATCCTTGATGGGAGACAGGATGTCCATGAAGATGTAGCTGCAAAACATGGCCAGCGCCAGTAGCAGCAAGGCCGTCCAGCGCATGGCGGCGCTGTCACGGAGTGTCTTTTGAATGGCTTGTGTCATTTCTGAGATTAACGATTTTTTATTTATTTTTACTTATTAGTCGGCAAAGGTACTAAAAGAATCCCATTGAGGTCATATCAAAATATGAATTTAACTAAAATTCACGGCCTTAACGGGTATGTCGTCACGAGAAATCATGATTACCAGGACTTCATCGGGCTAAGAATGTCCGCAAGTCATCGAGTTTCTCCGTTGCCATCGTTCTGCCGAGCTGGTACGCCTTGCGCATAGCGCTGCGGCTGTGAGATACGCGTCCGATCGGGAGCGTCGTCGGCGGGCACAGGATCATTGCATTTCCGGCCTTTTGCTGTTCGTCGATATAGCTCAACTCTGCGTTGTACATCTCGTGTCGGCGTTCCCATGCTTCCACGAGCACAGGATAAGCTTTCAGCATGCGACGAATGATTCCGAGATGCTTCAAGGGGCCTTTGCGGTAGTCGGCAGGCTGTGTCAGCACTACCACATTGCGGCCGAAGCCTTGTTGCTGGAAGTAGCGCAGAGGTATGGAGTCGGCAATGCCGCCATCGAGCAGCCGCAGCCCTTCGATCTCCACCACGCGCGAGACTATGGGCATGGACGATGATGCCAGAATCCACTCGTACATCTCGTTGGAAAAACGGTCGAAACGCCGGTACACGGCCTGTCCCGTGTCGACGTCGGTAGCCACGAGATGAAACTCCATCGGGTTGTTGCTAAAGGTTTCGGTGTCGAAGACATCGAGCAGCCTTGGCAAGGTGTGGTAAGCGAACTCAGGGCCGAAGATTCCTCCCGTGGTAAGCATCGACCAGAGGCTGCAATACCTTAGGTTGTGGGCATAACGCAGGTTGTAGCGCAGCACGCGCCCTGGCTGCTTGCTCTTGTAGTTGCAGCCGAAACAGGCTCCTGCCGACACGCCAACGACACCGTCGAATTGTATGCCTGCTTCCATCATTACGTCCATGATGCCCGCAGTGAACAAACCTCTCAGGCCACCGCCTTCTAACACCAGGCCGTGTTTCACTCTTTGCGTTTCCATTGATTTACAGTTTCTTTTCCCATACATACCGCTCATGCGCTTAGCAGACATCAGCAAACAGGTTGGATATTCTCCACTCTGTCAGACTTTTCTTTCACGCGCGCATATATATTATATGTCTTATCTATGCTCTCGAAAATCAGACCTATTCCGGAGAATCTTGACGCGTCACACAGACATGCGACCACATGCGGCTAACCACATCGGCCAATTCTCTTAGGTGCATCAGCCAATTCTCTTAGGTGCATCGGCCAATTCTCTTAGGTGCATCGGCCAAATCTCTTAGGTGCATTAGCCAATTCTCTTAGGTGCATCAAAACCAACGGCCATATCCCTCGGAAAAAACCTTGATAAAAGCAGCCGAATGCGAACGGACGGTCTGGACTTGCGAGCTATAGGATGCCGGGAAGCAATGCAGGGGCAACTACTTTCCTCGAATGACGCGGAAAAGCCATATCACGACTACGGCACCAACAACGGCCGTGCCAATAGTGCCGATAGTGCCGCCCCACGAGATATTCAGTTTCTCGAAAAGCCAGCCGCCTACAGTTCCACCGATAAGACCAAGCACGATGTCCCACAGACAGCCATAGCCTTCGCCTTTCATTATCCATCCGGCTATGGCGCCGGCGATAAGTCCTACGATAATTCCTTCAATCATGATTGATAGTGATAGTTAATGTCATAAACCGTCGCAAAGGTAGGAAAAAGAACTGAAAACAACGTGTAGAGAACAAAGATTTTTTCTTTGAAGCCCCATAACGCAACAAACCCCAAGCGCCGACAAAAGCACTTGGGGTTTGTTCGTTACAGTCTATACCTGTGAATTTATTGCCGCACAATCTTCTGCGACCGCTTGATGACGATGCCACACCGGCTGGCCGATACCATGCGGCCAGAAAGGTCGTAAGCGGCATCGGAAGAAGTGCCGGCCTCGGCACGTGGAGCAGCTACCGCATCGGTAGGATCGTAGAAAGCATCAAGCACCGTCGAAGGCCGTCCCTGCCAGGTGAAAGCGCCTTTGTTGTAGGCGTTCCAGCCCAATGTGGTATAATACGAAGGACGCCACCAAGCGTAGACTTCGGGCTCCCAGTAGAAGATGCCGGCACATGCGGCGCTGCCCTTGAGGCGCGAGAAGAGGTCGGTCATCACCTGTGCTGCCAACGATTCATCACTCACATTGTAGCCGGTTTCCACGATCATCACGGGTACGCCAAACTGCGACGAGAGCGTCTTGACATTGGCCGCCGTCCTGGCATTCTCGCTCTGCCAGCTGCTCTCGGGATAATGCGAGAGTCCTATCATGTCGAACTTGCCGCCATATTGCTTGAAATCCTTGAAAAACCAGGCATTGTCCTCGGGACCCTTGTCGATATGCACAATCACTTTGGCCGAAGGCACTACGGCCTTTACGGCCTCGTAGCCGGCATTACTCACTGCCACGTAGCCTGACCATCTGGCAGCACCCGACTTGTTCCAATCGATTCGCCCGCTCTCCCAGAGCATGCCGCTACGGGTTTCGTTGCCCACCTGCACCCATGCCGGTTCTATGCCTTCGGCCTTGAGAGCCTCAAGCACATCCTTCGTATGGTTGGCAACAGCGGCCTTCAGCTGCTCTTGCGTAAGGCCCTGCCACGCTTTAGGCATGGTCTGACGGCTTGGATCGGCAAAGAAATCGCTGTAATGGAAATCGAGCAGCAACGCCATGCCTTGGCTGTGAGCACGCTTGGCCTTAGCCACGACATCGGCTTTGTCGCACCATGCGCCATAAGCCGTCTCGGGATTTACCCATACGCGCAGACGTATGGCATTCATTCCACATTGACGCAACAGGGCCATGAGCTCTGTGGGATTGCCTGAAGCGTCGTAGAACTGCTTGCCCGAGGCTTCCATCTCCGTGCACCAACTCACATCGGCACCACGTGCGAAGCTGGGAGCTTGTGCGTAAGCAGACATGCCCAGCACAAATGCAGCAAGCAACATTGCTATTTTCTGTCTCATAGTATGATGTGTTATTGTTTTATCTGTCTTGATCTTTGAGCACGGGGAAACGTTCACGCAAGTGCTGCAATCGCTCAAGGTCAAGGTCTGCCATTACCAATGCCTCAGCGTTGCCACAGCTTGCCAGCTCGTGCCCGAAAGGATGAATTGCTGCCGATTGCCCCGAATAGTCGCAGGCTGGATCCGTCCCCACCCTGTTCACGCCTACCACATAGCACTGGTTTTCAATGGCCCTGGCCCGCAAGAGAGCCGACCACTGCCCTATCCTTGCCGTTGGCCAATTGGCTGAAAAAAGCGCCACATCATAGTCCTCGCGATTGCGACACCAGATGGGGAACCGAAGGTCGTAGCAAGTAAACAGGATGAAACGGGCGCCGCGCCACTCTACGATTCTTCGCGTTGTGCCAGCCGTGTACACGTCTTCGCCGCCGAGGACGAAAAGGTGGTGCTTGTCGTAAAAGGCAAAACTGCCATCGGGCTTAACGAAATAGAACCTGTTGCGCAGACTTGCACCGTCGCGAACCGCCACCGTGCCGGCCACAGCACAATCGTGTGCTCCTGCAAGGCTTTGCATCCACGCCAAAGTTTCGCTGTTCTCCGCAGGTTCTGCTATGGCAGCTGACGCTGCGCCAAAACCCGTAGTGAACATCTCGGGCAGCACCACAAGGTCGCACGACGGTTGGACGCTTAACGCGCTCTCGATGTGAGCACGGTTGACCGACGGCAATGCCCACTTGACATCAAGCTGAAACAACAGGATGCGCATGGAAGTAAGCTTTCACGGGCCTCAGCGTTCGGCGCGCATGGGGTTGTTGAGGAAGTCGTCGTAGGCCAGACGGATGCCGTCTTCGAGCTCGGTTTTGTAGGTCCATCCCAGCCGAGTGGCCTTGGAAACGTCGAGTAGCTTGCGGGGCGTGCCATTGGGACGTGTGGTGTCCCACAGGATTTCTCCCTCGTAGCCAACGACCTTTGCCACGAGTTCGGTGAGGGCCTTGATGGTGAGTTCCTTGCCCGTACCGGCATTGACGGTCTCGTTGCCCGAATAGTTGTTCATCAGGAAAACGCAGAGATTAGCGAGGTCGTCTACATAAAGGAACTCGCGTAAAGGACTGCCGTCGCCCCAGCACGTGACGGTCTTCAAGCCTGCAACCTTGGCTTCGTGGAAGCGACGGATGAGGGCTGGCAGGACGTGGCTGTGCTCGGGGTGGTAATTGTCGTTGGGGCCATATAGGTTTGTGGGCATGACACTGATATAGTCGGTGCCATACTGACGATTGAGGAACTCGCAGTACTTCAGGCCGCTGATCTTAGCCAGAGCGTATGCCTCATTGGTCTTCTCCAGTTCAGAAGTGAGCAGACAGCTTTCGGGCATGGGTTGAGGAGCCATGCGTGGATAGATGCAGCTGCTGCCGAGAAATTCGAGTTTCTTGCAGCCGTTCTTCCATGCAGCATGGATGACGTTCATCTCCAGAATCATGTTCTCATACATGAAGTCGGCCAAGGCATTCTGATTAGCTACGATGCCGCCGACCTTAGCCGCTGCAAGGAACACATATTCGGGGCGTTCCTCGGCAAAGAACTGCTCTACTTGTTCCTGACGGGTCAAGTCCAATTGCGCGTGCGTGCGCGTAATAATATTATTGTAGCCTTGGCGTTGCAACTCACGAACGATAGCCGAACCCACCATTCCGCGATGGCCTGCTACGTATATCTTACTGTCTTTATTCATCATCTTTATTTTGTATTTCCTTTAAACATCTATGGCATCTTGGTGCTTTCAGCGCTTACCTTTATGGCTGTCTGATGCCGAAATAATCATAGATGTTTCTTAAAACTGTCGGTTGATGCCGTTGGGTGTTTATTTGACAATGCCTTTTTCGAGGTATTCCACAAGGTTCATACGCACCTTTGCGGCAGCACCCTCACCGGCAACCTTGGCCATGTCGTGCTCAACCATCAGCTGCACCAACTGCTCGAAACTGGTCTTGTTGGGGTCCCATTTGAGTCTTGCCTTGGCCTTCGTAGGATCGCCCCAGAGGTTTACGACATCTGTGGGACGATAGAAATCAGCGCTGACAACCACGAGCGTCTTGCCGACAAGCGAAGCAGGAGCATTGCCGCTGACGGCTACACAGATGCCTTTCTCGTCCATACCCTCGCCTTCAAACTTCAGCTCGATGCCGGCATGTTTGAAAGCATAGTAAGCAAACTCACGCACACTATGCTGAACACCCGTTGCGATGACGAAGTCCTCGGGCTTCTCTTGCTGAAGGATGAGCCACATACATTCGACATAATCCTTAGCATAACCCCAGTCGCGAAGCGAAGAGAGGTTGCCAAGATAGAGGCAATCCTGTAGGCCCTGAGCAATACGTGCTGCCGCGAGTGTTATCTTGCGGGTGACGAACGTCTCACCTCGGCGCTCGCTTTCGTGGTTGAAGAGTATGCCCGAACAGCAGTACATGTCATAAGCCTCACGGTACTCCTTCACGATCCAGAAGCCATAGAGCTTGGCTACGGCATAGGGCGAATACGGATGGAAAGGCGTGTTTTCGTTCTGCGGCACTTCCTCCACCTTGCCATACAACTCTGAAGTGCTTGCCTGATATATCCGACAGGTCTTTTCCAATCCGCAGGCACGCACCGCTTCCAACACGCGCAACACACCTGTGGCATCAACGTTTGCCGTAAACTCTGGCGAATCAAACGACACCTGAACATGGCTCTGTGCGGCCAGATTGTAGATCTCATCAGGGCGCACTTTGCCAACTACCTTCACGATGGACATCGAGTCGGTAAGATCGGCATAGTGCAAATGGAAATGGGGTTTGCCCTCAAGATGAGCAATACGCTCACGGAAATCTACACTGGAACGACGGATTATGCCATGTACGTCATAGCCTTTTTCAAGAAGGAACTCACTGAGGTAAGAACCATCCTGACCTGTAACACCTGTTATTAAAGCGGTCTTCATATATCTTTTAATTATGCCTGTATTTAAAAACGGCGCAAAGTTACTGAGAATATTACAAATAGGCCACAACCATTTGTTAAGAAAAATTAAACGGCACCCTCTACCGACAATAGAGGATGCCGTTTACTGCGAGCATCTTAGGTTATTTTCGTCTGCGTATTCTTAAAGGAATGGCTTCGGCATGGGCCTGACAGAAGCGGGATGTATCCTCAACCACAAGCGCCAAATAGCCTCCACCGCCTGCACCTGGCATTTTCCACGCAAGGACACCAGGCTCTGCCGACCAATGAGCGATGGCATCTACGATAAAGTCCTGATCTTCGGGAGCATCGTCTTTGCAGCCAACTTCTCCACGTGTAGGTCTGACCATGCCTGGGAACATGGCCACCTGCGCTTCAAACGAAGCCCTATAGGAGGCCGCAAAAGCCGAGAGGTTACGCTGCATGATGGCCTCCCAGCAGGCAGCAGCCGCCTCTGTCAAAGCATGCACCTTGGCCGGTGTTATATCCTTGCCTTCCACAACCGAGCATCCTGGACGACGGGGTTCAAGGGGTATCATGCACAAATGACTCTCCAGCCACGACAATACTGCTTCATCGTCGCACGTCTCTATCTTTTCGGGCCAGAAATGACCGCTATAGAAATGGCGGCACAAGCCCGGCACACAAATGCCGATAGCATCCTGGGCTCCGCTGATGATACCATCCTCACGCTCCGGATTATTCTCGAAACAAAACACCAGACGCGCCAGTGTCTCGGGATTCATCTCCGGCAACTTCATTGGCCAGATACTCTTGATGACATTGCGGGTCGAAGTGCTGAGCCCGCAGCGCTCACGAATCTCAAACGTAGGTTCCAAGGAAATCGTCAGTGCCCATCCGGCACCGTGGCACGACACATAAGGTTGGTCGATCCACGTGCCTGCCAAATCCAAACGGGTAGGCAGCTGACAAGTAGCGGCTTTAAGGTCGGTACTCGATCGCGCCTTTAGTCCCTCTTGCGGAGTGCGCTTCAGCACGATGTATTCGATGCCTCGTTCTCGGCACACACGGGCTTTCTCCTCGTTGGCACCATCTTCATTAACCACAAAGACATCCGGTTTCACGATATCCAAAGTAGGCAAGAAATCCATCACCCCACTGCCCGCATTAATGCAGGCATCCTTAACATACTTGATGCTCTTGACCATAAACAGCCGCTCCTGCTCAGGATAAACCGTTGGTCTATGCTTATACCCCAGATAGGTCTCATCCGAGCCTATGCCTACATATAGGTCGCCATACTCTGCCGCCTGACGGAAGAACTCTACGTGTCCCGAGTGCAACAAATCGTAGCACCCCGAAACAAACACCTTTTTAGGTTTATTACTATCCATGTATTCTTTTTTAATAGAAAATGTCCGTGTCAACAGATTCTTCCGTTAACGACTGCAAAGATAGGGAAAGTAGCTTTTCACACCAACTTTTTCACACAAAAAAAGGCAGACCTTCTGGCCTGCCTTTCAAATAAAGAACTTTGATGTTTCAATATCGGATTTATGATAATAGGCTTTGATAGAACAAGTGCGTTGACAGCGCATCGCCTTTTTCCTCAATGCGGTAATAACAAATAATAGTTTTACTCGCCTTCCTCTATCACATAAAATCCGGCCTCTGACGGATGATCCAGTATGAGGCAGTCAGGAGCTTCCTTCGTGAGCAGCCATGACATCCAGATGTCACCTGCCGCTGCCGCTATGAAGAATATGCCGAGTACCAGCAGTGGCAGGCTTCCGATGCAGAGTGCCACAATAGAAGGTATGATGCCCAACACTATGCATGGCATCATCGCCCCAATCATATATTCACGCTTACGCAACGGCACATCGCAATGGCAATACGGAGTCAGCATCTTCCATATCACCCCGAAGCTGATGCTCTTCCACCCGCTCTTGGCGTAGCAGGCCCATGTGATGCCATGAATAAGCTCGTGCACCACTATACCTACCAACATAGCCACAAACAGCCATATCCATTCACGCCCAGTACCTACCAGGCTACCTAACGAACCCTTGTCCTTCCATATCACGAAGAACGGCACCAGCAATGCCACTGCCGACACCACCATCAGTACAATTGAGAAGATATTAGCCTTCCCCAAATCTATGGCCACCTTACGGCCATTGTTCAAATCAGTTTTTTCCATTGTATTAATTATCCATAGTCCCCTCCGCTCCCCATAAAAGGAGAGGAATAGGAGGCAAAGTATGCATTACAGCCCCCTCCGAATCTCCCAAAGAGGGAGGAAGAGAAAACCAAGTTTCTTCATTCTTCACTTTTCATTACGCAGCCCAGCCGTTTCCCCATCGCCCATTGGAGAGGGGGCTAAGGGGTGAGCATTTTTCTCTTTATCAAGCTCGGACTCGCCTGATGCGTAGCCAGTATCAGCACCTCGGCAATCTGCACATGCGCTGGCGCGTTGGCAGCATACAGCGCCACGTCGGCAATATCATCGCCCGTCAGCGGCTTTACGCCCTCATACACCTTCGCTGCCCGCTCCGTGTCTCCATGAAAACGAACATTGCTGAAATTCGTCTCCACAAGTCCCGGCTTCAGGTTCGTCACACGAACTTCTGTATCAGCCACGTCAATGCGCAGCCCGTCAGTCAGGGCCTTCACCGCAGCCTTCGTAGCACAGTAGACTGCACCTCCGGCATAAGCTGCATCGCCGGCCACCGAGCCCACGTTGATGACATGGCCTCTGTTACGTTCCACCATTCCTGGCACTATGAGCCGCGTCATCGTCAACAAGCCCTTTATATTCGTGTCTATCATCGTCTCCCAATCCTCATAGTTCCCTTCAAATTCAGGCTCCAGCCCCAGTGCCAGTCCTGCGTTGTTCACCAGCACATCAACCTCCTGCCATTCCTTGGGCAGCGTAGCCATAGCAGACACTGCCGCCTCACGGTCACGCACATCGAAAGCCAGCGTCAGGACCTCCGTTCCTTCAGCCTTCAGTTCCTTCTCAATCTCATCCAGCCGCTTTCTGTTGCGTCCTGTGATGATAATCTTGTCGCCGTTCTTGGCGAACTTCCTGGCGCAGGCAAGCCCTATACCGCTCGTCGCACCCGTTATCAATACCGTCTTTTGCATAAAAATATTCCGTTATTCAATCTGTCAGTCACGTTTGAAGATCTCGCGCGTTTTTACTTTGTAGGCCACGTCATCGAGGCAGTCCTCATAGCGGTTCGCGATGATAGCATCAGCATACACCATGGTTGGTGTAATATCCTTGCCTTTCACATCAGAGCATCCTGACCGGCCGCAAAGATAGGGAAAGTAGCTTTTCACACCAACTTTTTCTCAAAAAAAAGGCAGACCTTCTGGCCTGCCTTTCAAATAAAGAACTATGAAGTCTCTCTATCGGATTTATGATAATAAGCTTTGATAGAACAAATGCGTTGATAACGCATAGCCTTTTTCCTCAATGCGGTATCGTGTAGTGATAACCTATGCCACCCGTGAAACCACATCCATGCACCAATGCAGCCTGGATGAACAAATGCCGCCATAGCAACACATCTGCTCCAACGTTCACTCCTGCCCCATCCCATTCGGCAATGAGCCGGAGAGGACGATATTGCCCGGCATTGGTGCCCTGGCCTACAAAGATAGCAGGACGTAGCGAAAGACCTCCCGCCACGCCTCGGCGTTCCTTATTCTTGTCTGAGGTATAATAGCGATAAGCCAGATGTGCACCCAGTTGCCAACCGCGTATATCGAAATGCTTCGACGCGACGCCATAGATGTTCTGAAAATAATTATTGGTATTTTTTCCAGTAGAGATACCTCTGAACCGTCCCACATCATCCATTCCTATAGCGATAGCCGGCCACCAACGGCCTTCATACAACGGCGTCACTTTCACATTCACCCGCCGGTCCTCATTGTAGTAGCCTTTCTTTTTGTTCTTGTCCCTGTTCTTATGCATCCACAGCAAGGCCGCACCGTATGACAACTCTATCCATCTGAAGGGCGTTAGGCCTATCGTATAACTCATCGTGTTCTTGTCGGGCATCTGCGCAGGCAGAAACTGCTGATGCAGAAACGACACATTCCCACGGAACGTTCCCGCTGAATCCGTCTCTGCAGAAGGCACCTGCAGCAGGCCCGTCAGTCCGTGATACTCCTGTCCCCAGCAGCACAAAGGCAACAGACACAAGGCCAAAACCTTACATCTGTTCCCTTGTGGCATGAACAGGAATGAGCAAAAAGCCCCGAGTCCTTTGAGAATATTCATTGTCCTTAAGCGATTCTTCTCGAAACTAATCACCGTCAATGCCCTATCGCTCGCCCCCCATCAGCGGGAGCCGGAGAAGGGGCTTCCCTACTCCACTATCGCACCTTTGATGGTCTCGACGATATAGCGCACGTCATCATCCGTCACATAAGGTCCTGCTGGCAGACACATGCCCACCTTGAACAGCGCCTCGCTGACGCCGTTTACATAAGAGACACTCGCATCAGACGTCAGACAAAGGACCTCTTCATTTTTCACTTTTAACTTTTCACTTTTCATTTCGCCACGGCGATACACTGGCTGCATGTGCATCGGCTTCCAAACAGGACGGGCCTCAATCTGAGCCTGGTCAAGAGCCACTCGCAGAGCTTCCACATTGGCATTCGGCTCACAATCCGTGTGGGCGCTCTCTGCCATGTGAATCACGCCAGCTGCTCCACCAACGGCACCCTTCACGACGCTCTTATAAGCATTCTCCTGACCCTTGATCTTCAATGCCGGGTCTATCGTAATCGTACACAACCAGTAGTTCGAGTCATACACGGGCACCGACTGTCCATTTTCCATCTCACATTTGTCATTTGCCTGTGAGTGGACGTGAATGCCGTCAACGCCTGCCAAAAGCTCCTCGTACAATGCCTGCACATGCCTGTGATGCTTCAGGTGATCCTCCACTACCGTCATCTGGCCGCGGCCGATGCCGGCGCAGATGTTCGACATACGGTAGTTGTAGCCAATCTTCTCGTGCTGGTAGTACGGATAACTCTCACGATACTGCGTAGCGTACATCATGATCTCGCGCCACTCATCATCGTTCGCCGTTATCAGCGCGCCGCCACCAGAGGTCGTAATCATCTTGTTGCCATTGAAGCTCAGCACGCCATACTTACCGAACGTACCCAGCATCTGGCCTTTGTAGCGAGAGCCGAAACCTTCGGCGGCATCCTCCACAACGGGAATGCCGTACTTATTCGCTATCTCCATGATGCGGTCTGCCTTGTACGGCATACCATACAATGCCACAGGCACGATAGCCGCCGGCTTCTTGCCCGTCTTCTCGATACGGTCCTTAATGGCCATCTCAAGCAACTCTGGATCCATGTTCCAGGTGTCTGCCTCCGAGTCAATCATCACAGGCTTGGCACCGAGATATGTAATCGGATGTGTCGAAGCGCAGAACGTGAAGCTCTGCACCAGCACCTCATCACCGGCCTTAACGCCTGCAGCAAGCAGTCCCAGATGCACCGCCGCCGTACCTGAACTCAATGCAACCACTCGCTTAGCAGGAGTTTTACGCTCCCCTTTAGGGGGCTCGGGGGCTACAAATTCCTCCAGGTCCTTTTCGAACCCATTCACATTCGGCCCCAGGGGCACTACCCAGTTCGTATCGAATGCTTCCTTGATGTACTTCTGTTCCATACCGTCCTCACTCATGTGAGCCAGGCACAGATAAATTCTTTTTCTTTCAGACATAATATGTTTTAGTTTATTTTTAAGAGCACTTTAATTATAATGCTGATATGATATTTCCGTGTCTTACTATTTTCCTGTAATCACGAAGCATTTCATCCTGCCAAGAATTCTGATGCATTAGGGCTATACGGTCCGTCCTTAGCCTCAAAGATGACTGTGGGCTCAAAGACCTCAATCGTGTGCCATGTGCCACGGGGTATGCTGCAACCATAGGTACCACATGCGGGATCGAGGTGGAAACGCTGCATCTCATGCCCCCCATCATCGTAGAACACCTCATCCAAGCGCCCGCGAAGGACAAGGAGAGTCTCCGATGTCGTGGGATGGCGGTGGATGGGGAGCACAGTGCCGGGCTGCAACGCATTGAGCATACGCTGTGAATTGTCGTCTGACGTATTGCGCAGGTCATAGCTCACACGCAAGCGTTCGCTGGCCGCAGCCTGACTAAGCAGGCTGTCAAGAAGGGTGTCGTTGAATTCCATAGAACATATTGCTGTTATATCATTAGCCTTGTAATTTATCTATCACATTCGAGGCTTTTGAGAAACATCTGATAATTCGTCAGAACTTCCTCCAGACCATCTTGTTAACAATACCGACGTAGCTTTGGATGATCTTCACTACCTTCGTGCTGACATTCTCCTCGACGTAGTCGGGAACGGGGATGCCGTGGTCGCCGTTCTGGTTCATGGTGACGGCAGTGTCCACGGCTTGCAGGAGACTCTTTTCGTCGATGCCGGCGATGAAGAAGCAGGCTTTGTCAAGGGCTTCCGGACGCTCCGTTGAGGTGCGTATGCAGATGGCGGGGAAGGGATGACCTACGCTGGTGAAGAAAGAGGATTCCTCGGGCAGCGTGCCGCTGTCACTGACTACCGCAAAGGCATTCATCTGGAGACAGTTGTAGTCGTGGAAACCGAGGGGCTCGTGCTGGATGACACGCGGGTCAAGCTGGAAGCCGCTTTGTTCTAAGCGCTTTCTCGAACGCGGATGACAGCTGTACAGGATGGGCATGTCATACTTCTCAGCCATCTTGTTGATGGCAGTAAAGAGGCTCAGGAAGTTCTTCTCCGTATCGATGTTCTCTTCACGGTGAGCACTCAGCAGGATATACTTGCCTTTCTGCAGACCCAGACGCTGATGGATGTCTGAGGCTTCTATCTCAGCGAGGTTGTTATGCAGCACCTCCGCCATGGGACTGCCCGTGACATACGTGCGTTCCTTGGGCAGGCCAGTGTCAGCGAGATAGCGACGGGCATGTTCGCTGTAAGCCATGTTGACGTCCGAGATGATGTCCACGATGCGGCGGTTCGTCTCCTCCGGCAGACATTCGTCCTTGCAGCGGTTGCCGGCCTCCATGTGAAAGATGGGGATATGCAGACGCTTGGCACCGATGACGCTCAAGCACGAGTTGGTGTCACCCAGGACCAGCACGGCATCGGGCTTCACGTCCACCATGAGCTGGTAGCTCTTGGCGATGATGTTACCCATCGTCTCGCCGAGGTCGTTGCCCACGGCCTCCATGTAGATGTCGGGGTCAGCCAGCTTCAGGTCCTTGAAGAAGACACCGTTGAGGTTGTAGTCGTAGTTCTGACCGGTGTGGGCCAGGAGGCAGTCGAAATACTGACGGCATTTGTTGATGACGGCCGCCAGACGGATGATCTCGGGGCGTGTGCCGACGATGATAAGCAACTTTAATTTACCATCGTCGCGGAAATGTGAAATATTCATACTATAGTTATTTTTTATTGTCAAGAATTAGAGAATTTTATTCCCTCAATTCTAGTTCCTTTTTATATCAAGAATTTGAGAATTTAAGAATTTTGCCATGCGGCAGCTTTTTCTCCAATTCTCTAATTCTTGATTTTTAACCAATACTCGCTTTATCTCGATAGTGCCACTCATTGGGATACCACTTGTATTCCAGACTGGTGGCACCGAAGTTCAGTAATAAACCAAGCTTGTGATTACTCACATGCAGGTAGTTTATTATCTGAGCTTCAAATTCTCCTACTATCTCAGATACTGCTTTTAATTCTACACCTATTTTGTCTTCAATCAAGAAATCATAGAAAAAGTCATGTTCTAGCTTTACACCATGAAAAACAAGGTCTATGTGTTTCTCACGTTCATACTTAACACCTTCCTCCTTAAGAAGTACCTCAAAGGCATCCTGATAAACCTTCTCCTTGAAGCCACATCCCATCTCTCGATGCAGTTGCATCGAAATTCCAAGAATTCTCTTACTCAGTTCAGGATAAATCAAGGCCATTTTTCTTCTACTATCAAGAATTTGAGAATGGGAGAATATGGTTTTTCTCTAATTCGTTAATTCTAGACATTAAATATTAACATGAGGGATTATAATTCTCTAATTCTCTAATTCTTGATTTATTTAACCGGTTCAAAAAATGTATCTGGTTTTTCTGGATTAAAAACTTCGTTACAGTACATGACGGTGACGAGATTCTCTGTTTCGGACAGGTTGATGATGTTGTGTGTATAGCCCGGGAGCATGTGTACGGCTTCTATCTTGTCGCCGCTGACCTCGAACTCTATCACCTCATCGCTACCTATCTTACGTTCCTGGATCAGTCCATGTCCGGCCACGACGATGAAGAACTCCCACTTCGTGTTGTGCCAGTGCTGTCCCTTCGTGATGCCCGGCTTGGAGATGTTGATGCTCACCTGTCCGCTGTTCAGCGTATGCACCAGCTCCGTGAAGCTGCCGCGGTCATCCACGTTCATCTTCAGCGGGAAGGCCACCTTCTCCTTGGGCAGGTAGCTGAGATACGTCGAGTACAGCTTCTTGGCGAAGCTATTCTCCGGTATCTCCGGAATCATCAATGTCTTGGGTTGCTCTGCAAACTCATGCAGCAACTCCACGATACGCCCAAGCGTTACCTTGTGCGTGACGGGGCAATAGCAATAAGCCCCCGAGCCCCCTGAAGGGGAGTGTGAAGCCCCCAAGCCCCCTGAAGAGGAGTGTGAAGCCCCCAAGCCCCCTGAAGGGGAGTGTTGGGTCCCTTGGCACATTGAAGGGGAGTGTACAACCGCTTCCGAAATCTCCCCTTTAGGGGGATAGGGGGCTGGTATTACCTCCAATCCATTAAACTCGCAGCGATGTTCCTTCCCTTCGAGGGCATCCAGCATCTCTGTGACCAGGTCATCGATGTACAGCAGTTCCAGCTCCACGCTCGGGTCATTGACCGTGATAGGCAGGTCGTTGGCGATGTTGTTGCAGAAGGTGGCAACGGCCGAGTTGTAGTTGGGACGGCACCACTTGCCGAAGAGATTCGGGAAACGGTAGATGAGTACGCGAGGTCTTAAACCCTTTGAACCCTTAAACTCTTGAACTGCCGGAGCGAGAACGTCCTGTTCGTAGCGAAGGAAGAGATCTTCGCCAGCCTTCTTCGAGCGGCCATACTCACTGTCGCCGAAGCGGCCTGTGAGGGACGCCTGCTGTGAGGAGGACAGCATCACGGGGCAGCGGTTGCCGTGCGCCTTCAGCGTGTCCAGCAGTGTCGAGGCGAAGCCGAAGTTGCCCTGCATGAACTCCTCCTGGTTCTGGGGACGGTTCACGCCCGCCAGGTTGAACACGAAGTCGCACTTCTGACACCATTCATCCAACATCTTCGGGTCGGTGTCGATGTCATACTCATAGACCTCGTCGATCTGCAGTGCCGGCCTTGTCCGGTCCTTACCGTCTTTAATATTCTTCAGTGCCCAGCACAGGTTCTTTCCTACAAAACCCTTAGCACCAGTTACTAATATTCTCATAGTTAAAAAGCCCCCGAGCCCCCTAAAGGGGAGCGTTGGCGGCGAGGGCGGTTTTTATTTTGGTTAATACTAAATCTATTCCTTGAAAGAGTTCTTCGTTTGTGAATCTAATCACGCTAAACCCCATTTCCTGTAAATCCGCAGTACGCTGTTCGTCACTGATATGCTGTTCCAGTATGGAATGATAGCCACCATCCAACTCCACAACAAGCATTTTCTCCAAACAGGCAAAGTCTGCGATATACTGTCCAATGATGTGTTGCCTACGAAAACGAACACCAAGCTGCTTATTGCTTAAATAAAACCATAACAACCGTTCGGCCTCTGTAGGATGATTCCTATTTTCCTTTGCATACTTCCATAGCAAAGGATATTCTATCACGTCTGCGGAATGTCTTACACAACCTTTCATACACGCATCTACAGCCTCGGCAACACTCCCCTTTAGGGGGCTTGGGGGCTTTTCATTTCACGATGTTAGGCACACCATTCAGCTCATTCTGGATATACTCCAGCGAGGCGATCTTCGCCTTCGTCTCTTCCAGGTTCAGGCGTCGCGTGTTGTCGCTGTTGAACTCCGTGAGCGTCACGCGCTTCGTGTCACCTTCGGTGAAGAACTTGTCGTAGTTCAGCGTGCGGTTGTCGGCGGGCACACGGTAGAAGTTACCCATATCCTCTGCCTTGGCACACTCCTCATTCGTGAGAAGCGTCTCGTACATCTTCTCGCCGTGACGGATGCCGATCACCTTGATCTCCGGTTCTCCTTTATCTGCGCCATCTGCCTTATCTGCGTGATCTGCGCGTTTAAACTGATGTTTAAACAATTCACACACCGCCTCCGCCTGTGTCTGTATGGTGCAGGCCGGAGCCTTCTGCACGAGGATGTCACCGTTCTGGCCATGCTCGAAGGCGAAGAGCACCAGATCCACGGCCTCCTCCAGCGACATGATGAAACGTGTCATCTTAGGCTCCGTGATGGTGATGGGATTGCCCTGACGTATCTGGTCTATCCAGAGCGGTATGACGCTGCCGCGCGAGCACATCACGTTGCCGTAGCGTGTGCAGCATATTTTCGTGCCGAGCGAGTTACGCGACTTCGCCACGGCTATCTTCTCCTCCAGAGCCTTGCTGATACCCATGGCATTGATGGGATAAGCCGCCTTGTCCGTAGAGAGGCAGATGACACATTTCACACCCGCATCGATGGCCACGTCCAGCACGTTATCCGTGCCGATGACATTCGTCTTCACGGCCTCCATGGGGAAGAACTCGCACGACGGCACCTGCTTCAAGGCCGCAGCATGGAAGATATAGTCCACGCCCCGCATGGCCGTCTTCAGCGTGCTCTTGTTGCGCACGTCACCGATGTAGAACTTGATTTTGCTCGCCACGTCCGGCATCTTAGCCTGGTATTCGTGGCGCATGTCATCCTGCTTCTTCTCGTCGCGCGAGAAGATACGGATCTCACCGATGTCAGTACGAAGGAAACGATTAAGAACGGCGTTACCGAAACTGCCCGTTCCGCCTGTAATCATCAGAACTTTGTCTTTGAAAATACTCATAATATCATTTACTATTTAACTTTTTACGATTTACTATTAATTGAGTTCAAGTTTCGCAAGTACTCGACTTGCTAGGTTGTAAGGTTATGAGGTTGTAAGGTTATGGTAAACTATATCCCCCAAATGGGGATTATTTGATTTTTTTTGAATTTAACCCAATACCTCCTGGGCAATGAACTCATCATCAATCCACGTCAGAAGCTGCACTAACTTTTATTTTTCACTTTTCACTTCCAACTTTCCCTCTGTCGCCCATTCTTCACTTTTCCTCGTCAACTCGTCAACTTGTCAACTTGTCAACTCGTCAACTCTTTCATTTTTCACTTTTAATTTTAAATTTCGCTGACAGGCGACTGTTTCGCCTTTGGCGACCATCCTCTTGATTTTGGTAACCCACCATGGGAACATTGATGGGATGTGCCACCAAGCTTCAGCTGGGGCATAATGATAGAACTCGCGTGCCTGTTTGCTCATTCGCCACAGATGTTCTAATCCATGCACCATCATGTTCTTGGATTTATACTTGACATTATGTCCAAAGTTACCTCGTTCCTGCATATTCTGCCATAACGCAGGCAATCGCCTATGATCCTCATCGCTTATGGCAAACGGGAACTGCTCTTCAGGCAGTCCGAGATAATCTGTCAGCAACGCGCCCAGTCCAGTATAAGCCTTTCGCAGTCCCAACCCCTCCAGGTGCTTCTCAAGCACATCGATAGAATAATTATTAACTATTAATTCTTCATTCTTAACTTGCTGTGAGAGCAGCACGGCCCAGTCGCAGAACTGCCTCAGGGCTATACCGTCAGCGATGAGATGCTGGAAGATATGGACAAAGATGAACAACGCATTATGCGTCGGTGACAATGTCGGAACGTCATAGCCATTGATCTTGACGCTATACGGCTGCGCCAGAATCTCCGGCATCACCATTTGCCTCCAATAACGCTCATGTCGTGGATAGCAGAAATAAGTGATACGTTTGTGCATCTCATACGTCACCCCTTTCCACACAAAGCTGACGTCTTTCATTGCACTCAGGTCATTGATCTTGATTCCCAAGCGATCCTGCAACAGACTCACGGCTCGCGTCCAGTCCTCTTGATGACAATAAAAGTCAATGTCACCACTTTGCCTCAGAGCATGTTCTGTATACAGATAACCAACCGTCTGCCCTTTGAAGACAAAGACGCGGATGCCCTCATTCTCCATCATCTGGCACAGCTCTACCACCGCGCAATCCATCACTGCGTTCCGCTGTTGTATCTGCTGCATAAGGCTGAACACGTCCAGTGCGTCAGCCCTTTGCAGTTTCACGCCAGAATCCATCAGCCCCTTGCCTATGAGTCCCGCCACAGCTTGCTCTTTGGCGAGTTTCATCACAGTCTGGTACTGCTCATGCGACCATTCCTGTCCCTTCAGGTCATACGGCATTCCCCATAAAGAGGCACGCAGTAGACTTAGAAAATGATTTATATCATTCATGAATAAGACGATTGCTCATGATAGATTTCTAACGTTAACAAGGCTTAGCCCAAACGCATTTTCGGTCAAAATCCCCATTATCGCTAAAGTTTAACGTGCTTCACGATCGCCCCATACGTATTCTCCACCGTATAGTTCGCCTTCAAGAATGCATAGCCTTTCTCGCCCATAACCTTGCGGTCGGCCTTCAGCATCCTGTCCACCAGGGCGGTGAAGTTCTCTGGCTTCACACTCTCGCGCCACATCCCAAAACCATTCTCTTCCGCAATCCGTCCCATATCCGTGTTCGGGTCGGTGGCGCACAGCACCGGCATCCCGTTCTCCAGGTACGACAACAGGCGCGACGGGAAGTTCGGGATCGTGAACCGATGGTCCAGGAATATCAGCCCCACATCACACGACCTTACCAGCGTGTCATAATCCTCCTTTGGCAAACCCTTCATCAGCCGCACAGCACATTTCTCATTTTTCACTTTACATTTCTCATTCAAGTTCTCATACCACGCCTGCAGCTTGCCATATTCCGTCCCGCTGCCAATCACCAAGAAGTGGCTGTCCGTCCTACCCTTCACAGCATTCAGGCACTTAATCAGATAGTCTATACCCTGTGGTTTTCCGAGATTGCCGCCATAGATGAAGATGGGTTTATCTTTAGGCAGATGATACCTATCCCGGATAAATATCCTCTCCACAGCCCTTTTCGCCTTCTCCTCCTCTTCATACCTCGCGCCAGTCTCTCCCCTCCATTCACGGGAGGGGTCGGGGGTGGGTCTGTTAATCTCTATTGAATTCGGCGCCACCTCCACCTTCGCCGGATCCACCTCCGGGTTATGCTTGACGACATACTCCACATTCGCCGGACTCATACATCCGATATAGTCGCTCAGCGCATACAGTTTCTTCTCCTTCCTGCGGAAGAACCTATACAGCACACCTTTCACGCCCGTCTTGCTCATCATCCCCAGGTCCACCGCATTCTGCGGAAATATATCCTTCAGCAGCAGGTACGTCATCGCCTGCGGGTTCTGCCGTTTCAGGTAGGCAATCACCTTCGGGAACGTGATGGGCGGAGTGGAATACAGCACCAGGTCGAACTTCACGTCCGAGAGGTACTTCTTGATGGCCGAGGTGAACTGGCTCTCCACCAGCACCTGCCCCACACCCTTCTCGATGGCATTCGTTTTCTGGAGGTTCAGGGTTTTCACTCCCAATATATGAACACTCCCCGCCCTCTTCTCGTTAAGGTTATCGTTAGCGTTATCCTTAACGTCAACCAATTCCGTTGGCATCCCCAGCGAACGCTCGTGCGGGGTTACAATATACACGTTCCACCCTTCATCGCGGAACTTCCGTAACAACGCTGTATAGATACCCCTGACTTCAATGTCTGTTATTCGCGACATCGTCAGGAAAATCATATTTTTATGCTGCATATTTCGTCCTTTAAAATCAAAACTTTTTTTATGTAGAAACTATTGTTCCATCTGTGCAATAATCCCCTTATATCTCTCAGTAGTATAAATAACTTTACCCTCATCATCCACCACCTTGATACCACCATCTTTGATGGCTGTATGCCACATCGTAGCCTTCGGGAACTTCCGTTTTTGATCCATCAGATAAGGCACAGGGAGGAAGCCTTCAACAAACACCTTATAGAAACCTTCTGGAGTGTAAAGGTTGGGGATGGCCTTTTCCAACATCAATATAGACTCTTTGGCCTCTGCATACAAAGCCTCCTCACGCTGCTTCACCTCGTTGTCATATTTCATATTGGGAACCTTGCCCATAGCACGAGCCATACGATACTCGTGAAGCGCACAGAGTGTAATCTTGATACTATCTTTTATGATTGGCGGTGTAGCTAATCTGACAGCCTCACTATAGTTCACCACGTGGATAATCTCAGGGCTGTTGTCATCCTCAGGCTCTAAGTCATCCATCAGACAGGTAACAGCCGCCAGCTGTATCTTGGCCTCTTCCAAGTCTGGAGCAAAGTAATCCAGCCCTGCTCTCGATTGTAGACTGACTTTGAATGTATCATCTTCCAATTCACGAACAAGTTTCAGCATTGTCCTTCCCTTTGCCAAATCCTGTACGCCTGTGGTGTACTTGGGTGTATTAAGCATATTCTGAAGTATCAGATGCTTCACGCCCATCTTCTTACAGGCTTTTGCTGCCAAATAGCCACTAATGATATACGTTATGTCATCAGCACCTCGGAAGGCGAAATGATGCGGCACATTGGGCTCTACCGGCTTTCCTGATGTTACGATCCAGCGCACTGCCTCAAAATGCTCTTTCAAGTTGTCAAGCAAAGTGTTGTGTCCACGACCGTCCAACTCATCGAACCACCAGAAAGACAAGGCGTGCCACGATATGTTCAGGCAACGCTCGTGGATTCTAGCCAGTCCCGGAACATCTTTTGTTCCAGAATAGGTACGTACCAGCATCGGCTTGGCCTCCTCTCTTATAACCTGGTATTCTGCCTCAGAATTAACAGGCACACCTCCACCATTGGGTTTGCCGTCCCAATCCTCGCCAAAGTTTGACTGGGTGAGTTGTGAGCTACCGATGGAAAGCACATCCAACAGTTTGCTCTGAGCCAGATCCCTGCACCAAGAGTTATACTCTTTCAGGGCTTCCATACGGTTAGGGTTATAAGGGCCAGAGTGGGTACGGATAATTGGCAAAGCGTGTTTGCTTCTTGCATAATTCAAGCGTTCTACGTATGAATCCTCATCTGTACCACAACTGGAATAACCGTAATGGTCCTGAGCGGGCTCCAATTTATATCTTTCCGACTCTATCAGTTTCTTGGCAAAAGCCCAACGCATATCATCGTATGGGTTCTTCTGATTCAGTGCTTTCGGCATCAGGTACTCTGGCACATTCAGCATCCTGAGTGATTCAATGGGACTCTCGTTGCCTGGGAACACCAACACTTCCCCGTTGGTCTTTCCCTTCACTATATCACAAGTGTCGGGCAGACCGGCAAAGAAAACCTGTGAAAGCTGGCCACCCTGAGTTTCAAACATATTGTCGCTTTTCAGGTGTGAGAACAGACTCATAAAATAGTCGCTACCTTCCTTCGGGTCAAGACGATAGCTGAAGCCAAGTCGGGTTATTTTGTTATCGACAATCCATTGCTTCACCAAACTGTAGTTGTTGATTTTGTGGATCTTCTCGACAGCCTCGTTAATGTCGTCTTTTGACACAAACACCTTGTAGCCACAGTCACGGAGCAGGTTGGCTATGGTATATACCCCCATGGTGTGAACATCCACCAAGGGTTTAATAAAACCGAAAACGTCTCCCAAATTAGCTTTCATGGGTAATGTAGTTTATTATTTCCTGTTTGGTCTTGCCTTCGAGTCCCAGGTTCTTCAGATTTCGCCCGTTGTTATGCAAGTCCTGCCCCAACAATGCTTCACAGATATGTATCATCGATTCCAAAAGCGGAGTATTCACTCCTGCTGCCCGTCCGAGTTCCATGATTGGCAACACTCCCGTCGGAATGTCCTCCGTCAGCTGACGCGTGAAGATAGAGGACGGCGATTTGATGTCGTGATAGGCCGGATTGTTACGCATACGCTCACACAATGTGTCGCCCTCCGTGTCCTTATAGGCAAACTTGATCCATTCGTTCACGCCTAACAGGTCTATGCCGTAAGCCTTGCCAACGGCCAGACGCTCTGCATCGAACTTCTCGATAAATGCTGCCACTTGCTCCGTCATATCCCTGTAGAACCAGAATACCTCATTGCGCTCAATGGTGGCAGCATTGAAGAGCAGCACACAGGGATGGAACATCGCGCCGATGTTTTCTAGGCTTGTCCGTAACACATTTGTGGTCTTCATAAAGCTTGGATAGAGGGGCTTAATCTTGCTCAGCACATAGTCCGTATCTTTCGATGGCAATGCAGACAACAACACCTCGTCTTTCACGCCGATGATGTTCACCGTTCCATTCTGCACTATACGGCAGGCATATACCAGTGTTTGCGCTTCGGCCAGATAAAAGCGGGCCTTGCATCCCGACTCAACCAGCGTCTGCTTAAACACCAATGCACCACAAGTGCGGCCAGGGTTCAGAATAATCACCTGTCCATCAACAACGAAAGGAGCGATGTTTTGAGCCACTGCCTTATGGGCATTGGCTATGGTTGTGACCATAATGATTTCTGCACCCTGAACTGCTTCCTTGATGTCTGTCGTTATACAGCCAAGCTTACCGAATCCGCCAATGCGGCCTTCCAGTTTGATGCCCCCAAGCCTCTTCAGCTCCTCTATTTTCTCTTTGACAATGTCATACAAAGCAATGTTATAGCCCTGCATGGCCAAATAGCCGGCAATAGCCTGTCCGCCATTGCCTGCTCCAATAACCGCTATTTTCATATTCCAGTACTATTTAAACGCCAAATAAATCGTGACGCATAATATCGTCTCCCTTGTCATTCAACACCCTCAATGTGGCATTTGCCTCAGCCAGTTTCTTCTCAACCTCCTCCTGAGATGCACCTACCACCAAGAACCCTGCCGCACGATCGCTGCTGGTATTCGATTTCTCTATTACAGAATTTGGTCCTCTATAAATAAAGTAATCCAATATCACACCTCGTTCTTTTAGCTCTTCCAGCCCCACGACAGACTCATATTTACCTGGATAGCAGTAGATATAATTCATAATGGCATTGTTGTACTGCTGAGCCGGTTTCACTTTAGGTTTGTCACCCATCACCATCTCCACATAAACTTTCATAATGTCCACCCCTGAAAGAACTTGAATGAGCCTATACTTAGAGCCGCCTCCCATACGTGCACTGAATTCAAGAACATTATAACTATCTCCTTTCTGAATCATCTGAACGAGAAGAGGTGTATCATGCAGGTGCCAGGCATCTGCAATCTTCTGGCATATCTCAAGAACCCGTTCCTCCTTGTAATCTGTTGATGCTGGATAATAGCTCTGAATAATTGTAAACGAGTCTTTGTTCTCCTGAATCTTCTTTGACGCTGTTATCGAAAGCAACTTTGCCGTTGTTCCTTCTACATAGACATCCACAGACAGCTCCTCACCTGATTTGAACTCTTCGATAATCACATCTCCAGAAAGGGAATAGCTAAATGCCTCCTCCAGTGCTTTATCCAAATCAGATGCTGAGAAGACCTTTTTAACACCCTTGGAGCCGTTGCTGTCAACAGGTTTTACCACAAGCGGGTACTCGAAATCCGGTAACTTGCCATCCCAATCTTTATTGATATAGATATGCTTGGCTGTTGGAATACCTGATTCAACCATCTTCTCCTTCATAAATCGCTTGTTGGTCAAGTCACGTACATCTTGTTCAGACAGGTAGGTTGGCAGCCCCATTTCTGTTGCCACGTATGCCATTGTCGAAAGAGGTTGATCACCACAAGCGGTAAGGATAAAGTCTATTCTCTCCGCACGAGCCGCTTCCAGCACAGCAGCCTTATCCATTGTACTTATCTGAAGAAACTTGTCAGCAAAGGGGATTGCTCTCACTTTATCCGACATATCTACGAGGATTATTTCAACATCACCCTTAAAATAGCGACGCAGTTCCTCAATCAATGCTATCTGGTCGTTGCCACCAGCCAATATCATTATTTTTTTCATTTCAATTATCTCCCGTAAAGGGACCTGTTGTTAATACAATATCTTTTGAAGTAAGTACATTTTTAATCGTCAGAAAAATCACCTTGACGTCCGTCCACAGCGTGCAGTGGTCCACATACCACACGTCCAGCTTGAACTTCTCCGTCCAGCTGATATTATTTCTACCATGAACCTGTGCCCAGCCCGAAATACCAGGTCTCACTTCGTGTCGCCTATGTTGCTCTTCACTATACAGCGGCAAATACTTCGGCAACAAGGGACGAGGACCGATAAAGGCCATATCTCCCTTCAGCACATTCACTAACTGAGGTAGCTCATCAATGGAGAATTTCCTAATAAAGCCACCAATTCTTGTCAATCGTTGTGCCTCAGGCAGCAGATTTCCCTCTGCATCCCGCTCATCGGTCATTGACTTAAACTTAATGACTTTAAAGATCTTTTCATCCTTACCAGGGCGTTCCTGCAGAAAGAATGCTCCGGCACCCTTATTGGCAAAGTGTAGCCAGATAGTTATCACCAGCAATATCGGACTGATGATAATCAACGCCACCAGCGCGATGCAAAGATCAAAGAAGCGTTTAAAGAATTGTTTATACATAGGTTCTATACTCTTTTCGTTACCCACCAGAACAATTAGTGCAATTATTATAATTCTGACCCGCGGAACTTTTCCGAAACTAGTTTCTGCTGTATTCGCTCCAACTCACTAATAACAGATTTGACATCCTTAATACGCCTACCCTTCGAATAGTTTAACATATGATGTATCAAGCTGTATATGTCATCACGTTTTACCTTAAAATCCTCTTGACGGAATTCGCCTATTGGTGCGTTGCCTTGCATGATGTACCAAAATATCATTCCAAGCTGGAAAATATCGGATTGATGATCAATTGTCACATCAAAACTTCCAAACCCTTTCTCTTCGGTCAGATACTTGTTCATGGTTTCAGGGGTGGTCCATCCTCGTGGTCCAATATAATCACCCTTCTTATCAAAATCTTCATTTCGCTTGCTGATAAGTCCCAAATCGCCAACCTTGAAATGTCCGCTTACAACAAAAATATTGTCAGGTTTCAAGTCTCTGTGATAGTATTCTAAAGATAACAAACCCGATATAGCTTTGGCAATATCCACGCAAATACTTAGCTTTCCCTCAAGCCCCATATCTGCAAAATTATCTTCTATATACGACTTCAAATCACCATCTGCAACTTCCATCGTATAATAGGGGTACGATTGATAACTTTTATGTCCATTCTTAGCTTTTTTCTCAAAATAAAGATTCCCAGAATCAAATATTTCTATAACATCGAGAAGATGTTGTTTCTTGCATTCCCACAGAGCGGAAACTTCTCTTCGGAATCGTTGGTTTTTGTCTTTTTCTGTTTTGGGCTTATGATTCTTCAAGCTATATGATTCCTTGATTTTTGATATCTTGATAATACTCACAGGCTCTTCGTTACCATTCTCGTATTCCGTCACAGGATACAACTTATAGACAAAAGAGTTTCCGCCCTTGTTACCTTTTATTTCAGAATCAAGGTACCCCATATAATAGTCAATGCCATTAATGGTGATAAGGTTGTCTGACGGGGCATCACCATTTAACAAAGACCAATCCTTTGGTTCCTTCAACTCATACAATACGTCCGCCATTATTCTTCTTCAAACTGTGACAAATCATACAGATAATAATCACCAACCTGGACTAAATCCAATTCGTCGAGGCCAAACTCATCAGCTAAATATTCGCATGACTGAGCAAAGTCACTTTTACTCGGCTCCGCATCTGTGTTACAGAGAATCTTCTCTAGTATCTCTAAACGTTTCTGTCTAGCATCTTTTGAGTTAGACTGGGTGACACAGTTCACCGCATATGACTTAAACAATTCGCAATCATCATTTGAGGGCCTGATGTACAGGTTCTGATCCAGCATAATCATAATCCTATACTGATAAGCCAAAACCACATCACTTTCGTCAAAATACTTATCAATAAAGGTGAAGAGTGTATAGAAATCGTTTCTCTGCTTGAAACGGCTGTTCTTTAACGGGTGGATATCGTTGAGTTTATGTATTCGCTCAAGCCTTGACATAAATAAGGATTTCTTATCGCTAATTTCTTCTTCTGACAGTTCTTTCTTAAAGAGCTCCTCAACGGCATCCCGTTTATCGGTTATTCCCTTGAAGAGATAGGCCACAATCTCCTCTATTAGACTCCGGTCGTTCATCCTCTTCACTGCAGCCGATGTAAAAATATCCAGATCTATCAGCATCTGTTCTTCCATAACGGAATTGACTAAGTTGAGGAAATCTGAATTATAGTATCTGGCCTTATTGATTTCTGCGGGATTCAAATGTTCACCTTGTTTATTGACTAAGAAATAGAAATTCTCGATACTCTTCTCCTGAGCCTGGTTAACTTTAGACAAAATAATGATTGCTAGTGTGTAAGATAAAAATTTATCCTTTTCCTTATCATTGAAGTACTTATTGTTCAGGTCTTTGAATTCATTATTGTAATACTTCAAGATAGTCATGGCACGCTGCTGCCCGTCAACCATATCATAAGTGCCATCCTCCTTCTCTTCAAAAAAAAAGTTTGGCAAAGGATAGCCGTCATCAATGGTCTTAATAAGCATTTTTTGCTCTTTGGGCGACCAAATGAAATTACGTTGATAATCAGGGTGAAGATTTAGCTTCCCATTCTTTATCAAACGTAACATCTCACGGATGTCTATTGTTTCTACTCTATATTCCATATCGCAATCATTTATTACTACTATATAAAACAATTCGCACAGAATGCATCATCGTCCACATTGTCTGCTAGTCGGCAACCTTGTGCCATGCGAGCCTTCTGTTTCCGCAAGGCATCCAGTTTGATTTCTCTAATACGTTCAGGCTTAATAAGGTCGGCAAGGCTTTCTCCCTGATTCCACGTATAGCCATCTTTCTCGTATGCCATCGCTTTCTCGAACAAATCTGGGTGTTGCTCATAGAGCCATATCCACTCTATCTTTTGTTGGAAGAAGCAGAAATAGCACCCCGAACGGCTTCGATTATAATATCCGGTCTGGCCATCCACTTCAAAAGGCACCGGATCGTAATAAGCAGGAACGCCCACATTGCTTTCAAGAAGAATACGAAATACGTCATCCTTCACAATGACATCCTCATTGTCAATGAGCGGAAACTCATCCAACTGTCCTACGGGCAGGTCCGTTGTCTTCAGAAACTCAAACACTATTCGGTTGAACGTCTTCACACTAATATCAAGCAGTGCATTTGTTTTCTTCGAGAAATAGAACTTCTTACTCGTTGGTGTACCAACAACCTTCAAAAAACTGTCAAGATACGCTTCCGGGCAGTGCTGCTCGCAAAGTATTTTCAGCAATGGAATGTTTTTGTTCTGGAAGAATCTGTTGATGACATCAAGGCTCCATATATTCCGACGGAATGGAAATATACTCTGAATATTGGGTTTGGTTGAAACATAGCCTTCCCGGTCTTCATCGCCACGGATACCAACATAAGATATGGCTGGCGAGTCACTCACAAACTCTTCCATCTTCTCCAACTTCATCTTCTGCGTACACCACCGAGCCTGAGGCGAAGGCAAATAACCTCCATATACCTTATAAAAGTGATCAAAAGGTGTTGGTTCCGGGCTGTTCTCTACTGCCACCAGTCTTGTGATCCCACCCAGGTAACTGTCAAGTCTGTTAATCAGTGTCTCTGTTTCTGCAAGTTCACACTTCGTGTCTGAGTTATAAAACTCAAAAGGTATCTGAGGGTAGTGATCCTTCAGGTAGATAGCCAGTGCGGCACTGTCTTTTCCACCGGATATGCCTAATATGTGTCTAACTTTCATAACCTCCCTCTTTTATCTTTTTACTCAAAAGTCTAATCAGTGCTGCAGCATCTACCTGTTGGTTCCCGGAAAGCATCTTTTCCAATTTGGACTCTAATGCAGAAGTCTGTACTACCTGTCGCTTTGACAATACTACAGTCTTACGCTTAATGTTGCTCCCACTACTTGAAGCCATTTCGAAATGGAACACTTCATTCTCTTTCTCATCATATTTTGACATCTCCACATAACTGTCTAGTTCACGGAACAGATAAAGGATATTGTCTATTAGATAATCTTCTTCTCCATCAGCGACTTTCATCAGGGGCTTGTCAAAAATCAGGCTTCCTATCTTTTCATAAAACTCCTTCTTGGTGCTTGACGGCGACAATACTCTTTGAAGGAAAGAGAATGACTTAATAGGAAGCAAACTCTTCTTTACAAATTTGTAACGGTTTTCAAGGTCTGTTTTATAAGTGTAGTAATCACCAGACAAGCCAAGCGCTTTTACCACACTTGCCTCTATGCGGTCGATAAAGGCATCATAGCAGACCACCAACTCGTGGACTGAAATTCTCAACTGCTCCAAAAAGTGGTCATATATAGCCGCATCGTTGTTTGCCGCTGCTCCGCTTAGTCCTAAACTTTCCGGCAAGTCTGCGAATATCGCCTTCTCTGGGTCTGTCGCTGTGGCAAGTATATCCCGGAATTTTGCAGTGTACGGACTCGCAAACTTCTTAGTTTGTTTAGCGTAGTCGTTCAGATTCTTATAAAAGATGAAAAACTGATTGTATGTATTATTAAATGTGTTGCTTTCAATAAACTCACTTTCGGGCTTTCGCAAGAATTCTCGATACTTATTGAATATCTCTTTACTGATGTTGTCTTGGGAAAAAGCCTTTATAGAATAGTCTTTCATATTCTTGGGCAACAGTTCAAGGAACTCTCCTGTCAAATACGGCACATACTTACCCTTATTAAATAGGGCATATTTTGACTGTTCAACTATCAGAAACAACGGTATCCATAAATCAACGAGTCCTTGTTTCAACTTAAAAGGCCTTTCCTGCAGCATCATGGCCAAATCCGTCAGCGAGCGCTTTTTGTCTTTAGTACTCTCCAGAAACTTTTCACAAGCAACCCACAACGGTTGGACATTCTCGTTATTGGGGGCGTGAAATCCGTAAGTTCCTTCTGTTTCATCAAGCCTATGAATACCATTCTCCCTAAGGACAATATTGTAAATAGTCTTCTCAGGAGGGAATTTATCTCCAAGTCCAAGATTCTCCACTTCAGTGTTGTCTAGCATCGCTTTCAGCAAAGCCAAACGGGCCTTGGAAATTGTTGCACCTACCTTTTCTTTGTTCAACATCTCGCACTTTACAATAGGCGTTTGTCCATATACTTCCTGGCACACATTTCTTAGCAGTGTATAGAACTGGTGCAAACCACTTATCTCAACCTGCGCGCCGCTGTATATCCATGCCACTTTGCCTGACGCTTCATAAAGTGCCTGATTTAATTGTACATCAAGTGAATACACTTCGTATTGCAACTGATGTTCAATCTCACTGAGGGCCACCCTGTCTTCCATACCTACCACTTGTTTCAGATAGTTCAGTTTGGCGATTTCAGTTAAGTGACTTCGCAACTGCTCCACATCGTTGAACATCACGTAAACAATGGCTCTTTCCTCTTCTTGCGAGGCTTTTAGAACAGTCTGTCTTTCCTCTTCGTTCTGAGGAAATGTCAATGCCACAAAGCCATCGATATCGCCAACAGGTTTTTGATCCGACGGTACTTTTCCGTTCGATAGGATGAACCCAAAGTAGCGAGGACAGCCTGTTTGGCAGTAGGTTGAATTTGACAACACTACCTTACTCCTGAAATAAGGTCTGAGATTGTCTGCCGTTACTTCTACAGCGGGAACCACTGTGGAAGCTTTATTCAGTTCGTACTCAAGATCCACATCGGTTCCTTCAAACAGAATATACCGTTGCTTATAAGCTGCAAAACGGATGATTTTGGCACTCTCCAACCTGCCAATAATCTCGATCGCATTGCCTATACCAAGTGCCAACTTGCAATAACCCTCAAGTGATTCTTTCCGCAGATTGACATCTCCATTGGCAAAGATATTGACCAGGCCAATGACCTTGACAACACTCCTGCTCTCCTCTATATCTCTTATACCATTTACGCCGCTCTCTACACGTTCTAAAGCCACTTTCAGCATCCGCCATCCGGCAGAGTCTGCATTAACTCCTGCCAGCGTAGAATAGAACGTATAGACAATATAGTCATACGCTTCCGACAGGGTGTAAAACCTGTCGCTTTTGTCTTTGAATTCTTCTATCGAGCCTTTCCCTGTTGATGACAGGAAAGAAAATAGTGAACGTTCGTTCTGACCATATCGCTGAAAGGCGAGTGTGAGCACCGTGGCCGAGAAAGGGTCCAGCGGTCTCAGCGAATTGATGACTTCAGGACTGAGGTCGGACGATATAAACCTGGTTGCCGCTGCTATTTTACATATCTCTTTGAGTTCATTTGACAAGCTCTTCTTCTTTGCGCCCAATTGCACCGATGCAAGGTATAGGAGCTGTTCAACAGGCTCATAGAATACAATGTCGTGAAAACGGCCCCTCACCTTGCTCCACTCATTGCGCTGAGTTTCTGTCAGCTTTTGGGCATAGGCGTTAAAACTCTGGTGCAGTACCGTTATCAGTATCATATTCCGCCCCGGCACATTCACATACTCCGTCAGCTGCTGGATAAAGTACAGTTCTTCCTCTGGATTGGCTGACGCATGTTCAAGTATCTTTCCAAACTCATCAACAAACAGAAATAGGAATTTTCCCTCCTTTTGGGTCTTTTGATAATACTTGTCAAGGGCTGCAATGATATTGGCAGTTCCTTGCGTGGCAAGCGTGAGTTTCCTACCAAGCACGTTGGCCATAGAGGCATATTCGCTAACAATGTTGCAGAATTTAAACTTCTCAAAATTGCTGAATACGCGCTTATTCTGTATAAAGTCAGACTGCTCTTTCTGCAATTCGCGCTGCAACGCCAAAAGGAAACTGGACTTTCCGGTGCCGTAGCTGCCAATAATCTGAAAGGAATGACTTCCAGACCGGAAACGTTCAATGATTGTTCCTAATACCGCTCTGGCATTAGGGGTAATCAGATATTGCAGGTCTTTTGACTTTTGATATTCTATGTTGACAGATGGTATATACATCTTTTATCTTCTATAATAGCTATCCAGTATGGTGGATGATTCAACTTCACCGAAGAAATGCACATTGCGAATGCCGCTGTTATCCGAATAAGTGATAATATCTGGGTACTTCTCGGCAAGTTGGCCTATCACCTTCCCGAGGCTATTTAACGACATACAGAAGGTGAGTGCAATGTCAGAAAGCACATCATTGGAGAGCGTCTTTTCTTGATGTCTTTGTTCCAACAACGCGAAAAGAACAATCTCACTTGGAATTTGCTCCGGCTTCACTTCTTTAAATCCGTATATTTCTACATTCTTCTCATTGACACGTTCTTCCTTTCCGAGGTATCGCAGCATTTGTAATCCCATCAGCAGGTTGGAACATTTCTCCGGGTCGGTCACATTTTCAGGATATACATAGTTTTGAAGCAAAACATTGATATCCTTGGCAAGGGTGCCTTTGTTCACATCATAGCCTTCTCTCTTACACAGGGCCTCAACATAATTCTGCAGTTGCTGTTTGTCAAACTCTCTATTCCTGCGCTGGTAATCCTGAAAAACTATTTTGTAGAGACTGGCCTCATTCACCGTCACCAGCTTATAGTGCAATAGCCATAGTGTCAGCTCGTCTTCACAATAGGGATCCCAGCCGTCATCACTCAGGAGTTTTTTTGCCAAATCCGTAACTTGGTCATCCTCGGTCATACCAAAAGCCCTGAGCCAATATCTGATGGAGCCAACCATATTCTTTCCCACTCCCAAATGCACGACGGCATCAGGGGCGTTGAAATTACCACCATCAGCCACAAAGTCATAGCCTTTCTTCAGCCAAAGGTTACGACATGGGAATGTTTCATGACCGGAAAACGTGTATCTTTTGCTCATTAAATGTTCTATATCTTGTAAATACCGTATTGGGTGATATTCCGAATGGTAGCATTGACCTTATCCACTATCTCAGGCGTATTCTTGAAATGGTCCAGGCTCCGCATGATTTCCTTCCCTTTGGCACTACTATCATTCTCAAACATTTCAACACACTTCTTGATAATAACGCTCAACGACATGCCACCTTTTAATTCATTTGCCAGCCCTTCTATTTTAAATTTCCGACTTCGTTCTTTCTTTGAGGAAGACAATCCAGCAGCATAATCAATCAGGTCTTTCTGTAAACCATTCAACATCATCATATACTCACCACGCAGGGCGGTAAGATATTTCTTCAGTTCATCAATCGAAAATATCCCTTTAGGCGATAACCAATACAGTAAGATTAGCAAATCTACCGAATCACCGATATATCCTATCTGCTGAAAGTCAAAATAGGGTGTAAACTCCAACTTGGCAGGATTGTCGTCAGTATAGAATAGCACTCGCTCGTGTTCTGCACGGCTCAAGGAAAGACTTAATGCAGCAGAATAAAGTTCTCCATTGGGTTTCTTTCGATAATTCAGAAAGCTTCTCAAACTGTCTATATGATTCTTAATGTCATCATCTTCATCATCCCACTTTGTCAGCCCACCCCAATAAGGGGCCACATGAAGTTGCCTGGTAGATGTTTTGTCCGATGGCACATAATGAGCCTTTACTTCATTCATCACAAGCTCAGCAGCATTCGAATGAAGAAGTGATTTTACTTGATCTTCCAAGAAGTCATTCTCGTCTATCCTGGCAAGGTTCACTATTGTGCAAGCGTCTAAGACTACTGAGTTATTCATCCTTCCACCCTTCTATTTCACTACTGATACTCTCAAAATAGGATTTGTCTATCTCTGCTACCCCGTCGAAGCTTGCCGATTCCAATAGCAGTGAAAACGCCTCGTTGAAGCGTCTCAGCGATACGTTCTTCAGTTTATCGAACAACACATCCACCACATCTTCCTTGAAGGGAAAAAATTTATTTTCCAAATCCTCATCCCTATACGCAGCATTGTTCAACAGGTCTATCAAGTACTCTTTCAAATCATCCAGTGTCGGTATGTCAAACTCTATCCGCTGCTTTACTCGTGACTTGACTGCATCCTGCAGATACATGAAGAGGTCTTCCTTTGTCGAAACGGCTGACATCGTAAAGTTGATGAACATCAGAAGATGGTCGGGCGTATTGTCCAGCAGCGAACGGATAAAGCCATTGGCATTTTTCACTTCTACAGAATTCAATGTATTGATATCCTCAAATTCGTCCAACCAAAGAATGATACACGAATAGGGGCCAACCTCCGAAGTAAGGAATGTAAAAATAGATCCCAGAATCTGCTCAGTATCTACACTGAAATTGATTTTCCGTGGCACATCCAGCTTCTTCATCTGGGTTGCCGTGGCGTTGCCATACAAAAAACTTGTAATATCTGTATTTATCGCCTTGCAGAACAAATTCTCCAACAGCTTCTTGATAAATTCATTGTTCGTCAGACGCGCAATAGCATTCCTACGTTCTTCTTCCGATGGTAATTGTGCCTGTATGCTGTTGAAGTCAAGTTTGTCTATCACCTGCATATACAGGTCATAGACCACGTTTTTCGAACTGGGAAAATCTATCTTTATCGATAGCGGAACTTTCTGACCCGCTGGCGTGAGTGCTGCCAGCACGTCGGGCTTCGTGAAATACATTGCAGCATGGGTCTTGCCACTGCCATACTCGCCCATATTCAGTACCAAACTGGAACTGGACACGCCTATCGAGCGCCTTATACGCTTCTCGAATTCTTCTCTCACGCCCTTGAAGCCGGCCCAAATAAGTTTTTCTGTCTCGTTCGCAGGTACCATCCTGAACGGATTGTCCTTCAACATATATTTGTCAAACGCACCCATATCGTTACTTCATTTTTTTTGAATATATCCGTCGTTATAAAACTTCTGGAACTTGAATATGTATTTGTCTTGATTCCTTTTCAGGAAATCTTTCACTATCTCGTCTATATCTATAGTGCAAGCTGTATCTTCATATAGTTTCCACTTGGCATAATTACAAAAGACGGAAAATGTAACACGATTACTAGCAAAGGTTTTAAAAAGACTGAAACTCTCTTCCAGATATGTCGTTATTTGTTCATCTATCTCGTTCTTGGTCTGGCAACCTCTCTTAACGCCCGAATACACATCCGCAAATATCTTCATAAAACAAGCATCCAAGTAAGGTGTTGGATCTACCACATAAATGCCTTCAATGTCTCTCCACCCGCAGATGGCGGTAAACAATCTCTCCCCTTCCAATGTCAATTCAAAAGACAAGTTTTCGTGTAAATCTATCAACTCCAAGTCGTATAGCCAGTTCAACCTAGGCATTAACACGTGCTCAAGATAAACCTGCGGTTTCTTCCACTCTCTGATACGTCTTTCAACTGTCTGGATGCTGTATTTCTTGACGCTGTCTGCTCTGTTGGCGGCACTCTTCATGTGCTGGAGATTATTCAAAAGCATGCTTTGATAGTCCTGCTTCAGGTCTTTATATGATGGACAATGAGCGGTGTATGCATACTCTAATAGAGTGAAAATATACAGATAGTCGTAACGCAGAATTGTTTCAAGGAAGAAGGCCTTGTCCAACAATCTCATATCGAAGGGAGATACGTTCTCTTCTTGTAAAGCATTATACGCCCTGCTTATTTTCCCCAGTTCGTAGCCATTTCCAACTTTAGTTATAAGATTTAACCCCAGGGCTACTTCAATGTATGGTTTTGCACCACCTCCACTTTTCGTTTGTTTGATGATACCCTTTGAATTCTTATACCTCAGCAATTCTTCTTCATGTAACTCAGCTGTTTCGCCAACCTTCTTCATGAATGGCTTGTCTAACTGAAGTGGCGAGTCCTTAAACAGTGAAAGTATTAATTTAAAATATCCGAGCCTGCGAACTTTCGTATTGGTTGTTAAATGTCTTATGTCATATTTGGGATTAATCTCCAAGCCTTTATACAGTCTCTCGTTTTGCGAAGCTTGCGGTTGAAAATTGTCCAGCTGGTCAACTATAGTGGTAATAAAATTCAAGTTTCTCTTAAACTCATCTGCTATCTCAATGAAGTATGAATACCATAGGTTTTCCCCCTCCATAATATATGGATCCATCCGAAAGTCACAAACGTAACAGTCTTTCACAAACTTTGGATATTTGGATTTGACTAGTTTCACCATCTGAAACATCTTCCAACTCACATCATAGTCCATCGTGGTCTCTTCTGTGTATGGAATAGGATCAGTAATATACATCTTATCAATCTTTACATCACGGCAAAACGCGTCAATATCAAAATCGCCTACAGTCTTAAAACAATACTCCTCCGCAATGTCATCCTCACATTCAAGTTCAAACATTATCCCACCATAACGAAAACTGAGCCACAACTTGGAACAGTCGTAGTTCACCACAGATTCACAGTCGCACCGCTCTGCGAGCAACTCTAAAATCTCTTTCATTATGTCAATATCGTCAGACATACAATCGTTTATATCAGGGCATACCACCCCAAATTACTCTGCAAAAATACAACTTTTTCCGCATGCAGAGGACAAATCCGCCATTTTTAACATTTCTTCACCCCAAAATATCCCTCGTCATCTTCTCAAAACACCGACCTTTCTCTTTCAGATAACCCATATTGAATATGTCCTCCTCAACCTCCTTTTCCCGATACCCAAGCAGTTTGGCTATCTTCTTGATATTGCTCTTCGGGTAGCGGGCTTTCAGTCTTTTCAGCCGCTCCGCTTCACACTTATGGAAACTGTAACGCTCACTCAGTCTGAAAAAGTCCACATACTGCCTGTAAGGGCGTTTCGCTCTTAGATAGATATATCTCCCTGCCAGAAGCGATTTTCCACAAGGTTTCATCCGCAGCCTCACAGTGATATTTTTGTCAAAGTCTGCACTATCCGATGTGGGACTAATCTGCTCATACTCGTCTGCGCTCACATTTGGCATATTGTCCAGTTTGATGCGCGAATTGCATACCTGACAAGATGGCACGAAGTTATACAGTGACAATCCTACACAGGGACATTTGGCCTTGGGCAGAAAGTGGTCCAGGTCAAACTGGCGTTTCTTCACCTCCGCTCCGTTCTTCTTCTCCACTATGGTATAGACGTTCACATACGACATCTCACAATAGTAGCATGAGCGAATCTCCAGTTTCTCCGCCCAGTCCATAAAGAAGTCTGCAATCTTACTGTCATAATAGCCCGTATAGTTGAATATGGTATCCACGTCCTTCATCGCCTGGCTCCTTACAACGTTCCCCTTCGCGTCAGTTTCCGTTTCCGGCACACCTAAAGCCAAAAATCGCTTATAGACATCCACCAACGTATGGAAATCTGCCGTCAGCACTTCCTCTACGGTTTCCGTAATTGTTCCCGCCGGGTCGTGTTTCGCTCTCCAGTACTTCCAGGCCACCTCTTTTCGTTTCAGAACTGCTTTCTGAAACAGCTGCTTGTAGTCTGCCTCAAAATTGGTCTCGTCGCCCGCCTTCTTCAGCAACTCATATCGTATTCTCTTCATCGTAACTATCTAAGATGATAGAATTCCGTCAGTTCTTCCATCATATCCTTCAGTTCATCGTGCAGGTACTCTTCCCCCACGATACTCACCAGATACTCATACCTCTCAATGTTAGCCTTCAGTTGTTCCAGCACAGTCTCGTCCGGCTCCCGTTCCATTCCGTTTTCATCTGCTGCAACCCACTTTTCTTCCTGCCTGTTATAGAGGTCAACTATCTCCAATATCTTCGTCTTAGCCAGCTCCCCAATCGTATTGGGCAGGATAAACGTATTATTGAACAAATCGTGTATGTTGGCCGCAAAGGTCTTGCTGAACGGTTTCTTCACACCCTCTCTTGTAAGGCAAAGTAAGTTGGTGTCAGGTATGTCGCTCAACACAAATGGAGAATGGGTAATCAACGTCACGTTCACACTGCTTAGATACTGCCACTTCATACTGTTCAACGCATCCACCAGCAACTTGATATACCTTCGTTGCAAGTCGGGATGAAAGTACAGCTCCACTTCGTCCATCATCACATTGGCATGTTCATAGTGGATAGTCTCCATTGCCGTCGCGTTTTGATCATCCACCGTCGAGTCTATGTTTATCAGGTGGTACATCAGACTGGATATACTGTAGGCTATCTGCCGCTCCCCGGAACTCAATCCGCCAAAGGCTATAATTCCTTTGAAGTTTTCCTTATCCGCCTGGTAGGCATCCCAGTTCTTGTTGTCCACCAGTCCCAATGACACGCTGCACGGTGCTGGTGGTAGCAAGTCCTCTACTTCCATCAGATGGTATTGGTTTTTCTCATATAGCGGCTTACCGATGTGGACGGTCATCCAGTCATATATATCGTCCACATCCACCTTCTTTGGCTTCAGGGCGTAGTGACCATCGTAATATTTCAGGAAGGCCAGTGCCCTGCGCAGTTTCCTTGTCCGGTGAGTGGAGTCCTTCATCATCGTCGTCAACTGTTCTTCCACCTTGTTCTTGTCATAGTTTTTGCCAAAGAAGAAGTCACGGACATCCTTATAGACAATGTAGGTCTCCATAATCTTGAAGGTCTTATGAACAACATAGTCCCATACCTGCCGCTGCGGGTTGCTTTCTTTCCCTTTCAGAATCTCCTTTAGACAACTGTCTTGGCCTATCTGCTTTTTCCAAAACGACTTAATGGCATCGTATGCCTCTATCTTCCTGTCCCATATTGGCTGCATCCGTTCTACCTCTGCCTTCTCTATGATTCTCTGGCCATAGATATAATGATTCTCAAATCCTTCATACTCACTTTTGCTCTTCCACTGATGATAAAGACTCACTACATGGTGGGTCTGATTGATAATCCTGAATGGGAAGGCTTCCGGCCCGTCAGCCAGCCCATCTATCTTCACAAAAGCGAGCGAAATCAAATTCTGCTTACCTAAGTGGTTTTCCTTTTGTGCATTGATATAGCCGTTTTGCCTCATCGGGTTCACTACGATGGGTGTCTGATAACCGTCATTCTTGTGGAATACCCCTTTCAACCAAAAGTAATCTTCGTTGTCTGGCACATCGTCCATCTGGTTCCTCAAGGCTTCTATCTTCTTCTCATCAGTCTTTTCGTAGATATAGTCACGGTAGTTGTAGGCATACAGCGAGTAGTTCATCACAATAGTATAGAACCATTCCTTCATCACCGATTTCATCGCTTCGTTCCCCTGCAACACCTCCGAGACCTCGTTTTCCTTTCCTCCTTGCAGAACATGCTGTGTCAGTATTGTAGTCTTGAACACCAATCCGTATTCATCTCTTTCTATATCTTGGCTAAGCGTCTCCAACGTCACGTTGTGCCCCTTCACGGTGAGTATCTTCACCTCCTTGTCTATAAACACTGCCAACGAGGCATATACGTTCTCGATGTAATGCAGGTGCTGAGCACTGGTATAGATGAAGTTCTCCCCAAACACGGCGGCAGAGAGGTTGTTCAAAAGACGGATTATCATATCCACAAGAGTGCTCTTTCCCGTTCCGTTCTCTCCAATGATGGCATTTATATTGATGTTCTGTAAGTATTTCCTATTGTCAGCATTCGGTCCTTTGGGGTGTTTGTCACTGCGATACAAGATGAAGTCTGCATCGAAGATTCCCTCTGGAAGATACACCTCATAGCCTCCACCCTCTTTGTCTTTAATGCTCACTCCGTTATAGAAGTAGAACCAGTCCTTTTGCCCGTACAGCGACTTCTGCATACTGCGGATATCGGTCTGCACGGCAAGAGGTTTTTCTTCCATCGGGTATAGCCTCACCCCCAGCATCATCAGTCCGCGTGGCACCTCTCCGTATTTCTTCGTATTATTCCAGGGTCTCTTCATAACTCCAACTTTGCTCTACCCTTTTCCACCACTCCCGCCTTCTTCATCGAAAGCTCTTTCTGTGCCAGTGCCCGCTTTTCCTCGGTCGTGATGATGCCAGTGATGGCATGCACCAACTGGAAAATCGTAGTGACCGACTCTTCCGTAGGGCATCCTCTGCCACACTTGTTCGCATATATTCTGCAAGCACGGTCAAAAGCGGCCTGGAGGTTCTTGAGCAACACGTCGAATAGTTCTTCTGTTATCTCCTTTGCATCAGGATCATAGCTTATACCGTAAGGCTTCAGCAGTTCGTTCAACGCCTTCGCATATTCGGTACGG
>OCVV011359835.1_pt1 | contig 49554 bp, 35 predicted proteins | sample 1539721 | NCBI WGS metagenome assembly OCVV01 (sample SAMN02144230, study PRJEB22623) | gut metagenome | biome: sheep rumen | host: Ovis aries | place: New Zealand | reverse complement strand
TCACTGCGAATACGACCCGCAGAGCCAGGGCGGCGAGACTCCCGATGGCCGCAAGGTCAAGGGCACCATCCACTGGGTTTCTGCGGCACATGCCGTGGATGCCGAAGTGCGCCTCATCAATAACCTGTTCACGTTGGAAGACCCGGCACAGGTTCCCGAGGGCGAGGACTGGCACGACTACCTGAACCCGGAATCCATGGTGATTAAGCAGGCCAAGGTGGAACCGAGCCTTGCAAACGCCAAGCTCGAAGACCGCTTCCAGTTCATGCGCCAGGGCTACTTCTGCCTCGACAGCGAAGATTCCAAGCCGGGCCACCTGGTGTTCAACCGCACGGTGGATCTGAAGGACAGTTTCGCAAAAGCCGTCGCGAAGTAATTCGCCGATATACTTCGCAATACTGCGTTGCTCGACCTCTCACGTACGCTTTGTACGCTACGAGGGCTCGCGCCTTGTCTCGCTCGGTTCTAATTCGAATTTTAATCAGGTTGATTGGTGTAAAAGTTTCGCGATCCGGTGTCATGCGAACATCCGCTGTATGCCGATACAGCTTCGGGCCGCGAATTTTTTTGAAAATGGGGTTTTAGGGGCGTTGCCCCTAGGCGAAGGGGTAGGTCGAGCGAGGCTCGACCGAGGGGACAACGGTCCAAGGCGAGAGTCGTGACAGGTTGCTTGCAAACTGGAATGACCGAGCCGAACAGTTGGGGATTGAGCGTAGCGAAAGACCAAGGCTTTCCCCTTTTTGTAAAATTAGCCAAAAAACGTCGTTTTATAAAATTTATTGATTAAAAACTAAATAATTATATATTTGATTTTATAAATCCGCCGATATATATTTTGGGTGTAGCCGGATAGCATGTGCTGTCTGAAAAAGAGAGGAACCCAAAATGAAAACGCTATTCAAGATATCGATGATGGTGGCCGTTTTCAGTATTTGTGCCACCTTTGCTGCTGATAATCACTCTCCGCTCCGTGCCAGGGTAGATACTTCGGCGGTGCTTTTGGGCAAGGAAGCCTCCTATGCAAGGCTTTTACGGGTTACCATGAAGGATGGTTCTGTCGAGGAATTCCTGGTGGAATCCGTCAAAACCCTCACCTTCCAGGCAAACCCCAATGACAGTTCCAACATTTACGATGAAGACGAGAAAGAAGACGAGGAAAGATCCGATGAACCCGATAGGACCCCTGAACAGATGTCTTCCAGTTCGGTGACGCCGTCTAGTTCTTCTGTATCACCCAGCTCCGACAGCAAGAGGGGTGACGAAGTGACACCCAGCTCCGACAGCAAGAGGGGTGACGACGTGACGCCCAGTTCCGACAGCAAGAAGGGCGATGACCCGTCCTCCAGTTCCTCGGACAAGCCCTCGGCTATCCCCGTGGCAAACTATGCCGGAACGAAGATCATGTGGAATTCCAGGAACCAGACACTGTCCATCTTCTCGAGGCAGAGCGGGAACGCAAAATTTGCCCTGTTTGATGTTCAAGGTGTGATAGTGGGGAGTGGGAACGTGTTTGTCTCCAGAGGCTCCACGGCTTTTGCTTTGGATTACCTGGATTTGCCCAAGGGAAACTTTGTAGTAAAGTTTGAAATCGGTAACACGAAACTTCAACAGACGATTGCCGTTACCGGAAAGTAAGGAGGCCCATCATGAATTACCGTATCATTACATCCGCGGTCCTGGCCCTTTCGCTTACTTCATTCGCCGGCCAGGCCTACTTTATCTTCAAGAAGGACTCCACCTACACGGCGGGGCTCCTGGGAATCGACTCCCTTAACTTTCCGAAGGATAGGCGGGGCGAGACGGACTCCCTGTTCATTGCGGGCTATGGCCTCAAGGCTTTTGACCGGGTGCCCCTGGCCAATACCGAGGTGTCCTTCAAGACGGACTATTACGATGCCGAAAAGCTGTCCGTGAATGTCCAGTCCGGAGCCCGGATTGGCAGTTTCCTGTTCTACCTGAGGGATGTGGAATACATCGACTTTGTCAAGGTGAACAGCAAGAGCGATACCGACGGAGACGGGCTTTCTGACATAGATGAAATCTACAAGATAGGCACCAATCCCCGTATGGCCGATACCGACGGCGACGGCTACAGTGACGGCACCGAGATGAACCTGTTCAACCCCCAGAACCCGACGGTCTGGAACCCCAACGTGGCGGACTTGCCCAAGCTGGAAGTGACCATGACCATGACGCCTTCTGTGACGCTGACCCGTACCACCAGCACCGGGATCACCAAGTCCACCACCATTTCCGAAGGGGAAGCTGTGCAGACTACGACAGGCGTGAGCAATAGCGAGACCCGGTCGGCCTCCCTGATGCACGCTTGGAGTGTCGGTATCCAGGGCGGTTACGCTTCTTCCAGTCCCACATTCATGGTGAATGTGGGCTATAACGGAAGCTACACGACTAGCACGGGCCACACCATGACGGAGAGCCAGTCTAGTTCCATCACCAGGAACTACAACCAGGCTATCACCGAGGCCATGACTCAGGGCGAGTCCATTACGGGTGGCACCATCAGCATGCAGGCCCGTATCACCAATACGGGGAAGGTGGCCTTTACTATCGGGAACCTGCTCTTGAATGCCAGTACCTATACGCCTTCCGGCGATATTCAGATTATCGCTGAACTGTCGGTCGGTGACGGGGCAGGCGAGGACAAGTGGACCAATATCACCCTTGCTCCCGGTGAATCCAAGGACCTGCAGTTCTGGAAGGGCGGGCTTCCTCTGGATGCCCTGACCAACCTGGTTTTCAATCCGGGTGCCATATTCCTTTCGGCAAGTGCATTCAAGATCACTACCGAATATGACGGCAGGACCAGTGACTTTACCGAGGCCTACACCAAGGCGTCGGCCAGTACGGCAAGGATTACTATCGATAACGGGATGTACTACGGAAATAGTGCAAATCGCGTCCGCGAATACCGTGTTTCCACCAATTTCCGCTACAACGAGGCTTACTCGGGCAAGGACGATTTCCACAAGCCCGTTTCGCTTTCCGAAATTTTGAACATCTTGAAGGTTCCCTTCCAGCAGGATTCCCTGAAGGTGGGTGACGAAGTCCGTTACGGTCTCAAGAGCCTGGGCGATCTTTCTTATGCCACGGCAGACGGCGATACGGCCTGCTGGTTCGTGTCCATCGTGAAGGCTTCGGACCCTACGGTGGCCGTTGTCCGCTCTCTGCAGATTGGCAGTTTTAACATGGATAGCGTAATTGTGGGTGCAGGAGACCAGGTGCAGTTCATGTACAACGAGGACCGCGACCACGACCACGTGCCTGCCAGCATGGAAAATATGCTGGGCATCAGCGACGAGAAGGTGGATAGCGATGGCGACCAGATTCCCGATTTCGATGAAATCAACGGCTGGACCAAGATTGCCTACACCTATGACAGCGTCAGCGTGCCCATGCTGAGGGCCGGTGTTTGCGAAACCACGGATACCATGATGGTCAAGGTGGACTCCAAGCACAAATACTGCTTTATCTATCGCCATCAGGGAGCCAAGTACGATATCTCGGTGCCCTGCAGGGACCTGGAGTTTAGCAGTGTTGGTGCCCAGTGCTACCGTCCATACACCATCAAGTTTATCAAGCCGGAGAATGTACGGGGCTACGATACCGTGGCAGTAGTTGTGGATTCTGCGGAGGTGGGACCCTTCTTTACCAACCCTGCCCTGAAGGATACCGACGGCGACGGCCTTGAGGACAATGTGGACCCCAATCCCAATGTTCGTGAGGTTTCCACCAAGTCCAATATCGCAAAGATTGCAGTTCACGACATTTCCGAGGGCAAGGATGTGGCTGTGACAAGGAGCTGCCGCATGGAAGGCCTGCTTTGCGTGGACTCCCTGTTTGTCACTGACTCCATCAGGGGCGCAAACGTTACGGTGAACGTCACTACGGTGGAACCCGTGAAGGTGAACGGCGGTATGAACGTGTACTCCGGCAATACCAGGGTGCCCGTGACTGCCGAAGGAATCAAGGGATCGGGAGCCGATGCGGTGGCCATGGTGTTCAAGTTCAACGTGGTGAACCTTTCTGCGGCAAGCGCCGACACCCTGAAGATGGTGGTGTATTCCGAAAAGGGTGATTCCACCACCTACCACCTGGTTCTCCGCTCCCTGATTACCGCCCCCACGGACTTGGTGCTTGGCCGTAACAGCGATCGGAATGCCATTATTCTGAACTGGGTGGCAAACAAGACCGATCCGAGAATCCTGGGTTACGTGGTTCTTCGTGCCGAAGGGGGCAGGAACTACAACAACCCCTCCCTGACCAAGTATTTCATGGAGCCAACTACCGTAAAGCCCCAGGACGGCTATGCCCTGAGTAGCGGTATCACCCTTGTGAAGGTGCTTGGCCCTGGCGAAGAAACTTTCACCGACAAGGTGGGTGGCGGTTCTCCCTACTACACCTACAGGGTGTATGCCTACGCCAAGGCAGGCAATGCCTACGTGTTCTCGAATGGCTCCAACGTGGCTACCCGGAGCGTGGGTCGTATCAAGTTCCAGTTCCAGATGACTGGACGTGGCACGGAATACCTGTGGCATTACAGCAAGGCCCATCGTGAGGACTTTGTAACGGACGCCATTTTCTATGATGGGACCAACACCAGGAACGCTCCGATCCACCAGTACACCTACTACTTCTATGAAGGTGGCTCAGTAGGCGCAGGCAATACGATTATCTACCAGGAATGGACGGATCGCGACATGAATCATGACGACAATTCCGTACCGGGCGACCACACCATCTATTCTTATGAGATGGGCAGCCAGGGCATTACGCTCCAGCTGAAGGCGGCTGGCAAGGATTACGACGTGCGGCCGAACCACAGCATCTTCTGGCCCTACGAAAACTTTGCCAAGGTGCTGAAGGGATCGTCTGAAGTGACCCCGAACGCGAAGGACAAGAGCGTTCCCAAACGGGATTTTGTCGAGCACAAGTTCAACTACGGTGACCGCGGCATCGAATTCGATCCAGGAAACGACGGCTGCGACAAGGATTGCGGAAGCGAGCCCCATGCAGGCTACAAGTTTAAATTCGACTACGGCTGGGCCGATGACTGACGATAAATTTTATACATTGTCGGTATGGCATCCAAAATCGAATACAAGGGAAAAAGGCCCGAGGTGGGGGAGAAGGTGTTCCTTGCCGAGGGTTCCAAGCTCATCGGCGATGTGAAGATAGGGGAGGACTCCTCTGTCTTTTACAATGCTGTCTTGCGTGGGGATATTGCCCCAATTGTGGTGGGCAATCAGACCAATATCCAGGACAACGTGTCTATCCATGTTTCCACCGATGTTCCCGTCAAGATCGGAAACCGGGTCACCATAGGCCATAACGCCGTAATCCACAGTTGCACCATCGACGACGATGTGCTGGTGGGCATGGGGGCTATCATTATGGACGGCGTCCACATCAAGAAAAACAGCATCGTGGGGGCAGGGACTTTGGTCACCCAGGGTCGCGAGTTCCCTGCGGGTTCCCTGATTGTGGGTTCCCCGGCCCATATTTCCCGTGCCGTTTCCGAAGAGGAACTGCACCATGTTCGAGAAGGCGTGGAACGCTACCTCGCCGTTAAGGACGAACTCTTGCAACAAGAAGAAACCTAAATGCTCAAGTTCCATTTTCTCATCAATCCTATCAGTGGCGGCGGTCAGGGGAAGGTTATTTTTGAATTCCTTCCCGAGATTATGGCGTCCATGGATTACAAGCAGGAGGAATGGAAGGCTGAATTTACACAGGCCGAAGGCATGCGGGAGCAAATCCAGCAGGCCCTGGAATCGACGGAAACCCTGGTGGCCGTAGGCGGCGATGGAACCGTTTCGGCGGTGCTTTCCACTATGCTTCTGGGCGGGTTTTCCCAGAAGGTGAAAATCGGGCTTATCCCGCTGGGCACGGGGAACGACCTGGCCCGGGTGCTGAACCTTTACAAGCCCTACGTGGACCGGGGCCTCTTGTTCCTGGTGCGCAGGCTGGTGCTTGCGGGGGCGAGACCTTTCGATATCTGGAAGGTGAACGGCAAGTTCGCTCTGGCCAACTATTTTTCGGCGGGAATCGATGCCCGCATTGCCCACGATTTCAACCTGGACCGTGCCACGGGAGCTATCGCCTCCAATTCCGTAGTGGCCAACAAGCTTCATTACGTGAAGCGGTTCTTTGCCGACAGGGATTACATGCTCAAGTCGGGTTCTTTGGCCTATGTGGATGCCGCAGGCGAAAAGCACCAGGTGGATGTTTCCGGCCACAGGACGGTGATCGTTGGAAACATTCCCAGCTTTGCCAGCGGGGCCAATCCCTTTTTCCGGTCCAACATGGCGGACGGTCTGTTGGAAGTGGTTGATGTCCCTAACATGCACAATTTCTTGATGGCCATCGCCATCGGGAACATCCCGCTAATCGGGTTTATCTACAAGAAGTATTTCCTCCAGTCCAAGAAGGTCAAGTCCGTGGAGCTCCGTCTGGATAAGGACGAGTTCCTGCAGCTGGACGGCGAGGATTTGAGCGGCAAGGCGGGAGAAACCGTGACCATTGAGTATGCCGCCCAGGTGAACATGCTGGCTTTGGACCCCTGATGAAACCGGTGTTGTTTTCTACAGTACGGGAATGGCTCTGTGCCGAAGGTTTGACGCAGCCGTTTTCGGGTACGGACTTTGCCGGATGCGAAGATTTTGAACTGACGGGTTTTGCCCCTCTGGAAACGGCGGGAGCGTCTGACGTGAGTTTCTGGGTGGGGGACAATTTCAAGAGCGACACCAACGTGCCCGGATTTTCGGACTCCGTTCTCGGTCAGGTCCAGGCGGGGCTTTTGTTTGTGCCTGCTTCGCTGGTTGCCGGCTCAGAATCCCTGACGGTGTTGAAGGCTAGGCTTCCGAAGGTCCGTGCTTTAATGCCTGTGGAAAATCCTCACCATGCCATGGTGGAATTTTTGAAGCGCTTTGCTTGCGATGGGGCTGATGGCGTGAAAGATGCCGATGGTATGAACGGTGCCGCCCGGATTCACCCCACGGCGGTGGTGGAGGGCATAGTTGGCGAAGGTTGCCGCATCGGCCCCCACTGCGTGGTGATGGCCGGTGCGGAACTGGGCGCGAACTGCGTCCTGGAATCTTCCGTGACTATTTACCCCTATGTAAAAATCGGCGAAGGCTGTATTTTTCAGGCGGGAGCGGTTATAGGCTCCCGAGGTTTCGGTTTTTACGACTATCAGGGCAAGCGTCGCATGATTCCCCATTTGGCGGGGGTCCGCATAGGGGACCGCTGTAGCTTTGGTGCCAATACCGTAGTGGCGACAGGCTTTTTGGCTCCAACCTCCATCGGAGACGACAGCCATTTTGACTCTATGGTCGAAATTGCCCACAACTGCAAGGTAGGGAACCACGTGTTTATGGCGTCACAGTCGGCGTTGGCGGGCTCCGTTACCGTTGGGGACGGTTCCGAATTTGCGGGGGCCGCCAAGGTGGCGGACCACATTACCATCGGCAAGAATGTGCGGGTGGCGGCCAAGGCGGGAGTGACCCGCAATGTGCCCGACGGAAAGACCGTTTCTGGATTCCCCGCTCTGGAAATAGACCTTTGGCGCCGTTGCATGGTCCGCCTGAAACAGCTCGGGAAAAAGTGATGCCGGCCTGCAAGACTCTTGAATTTTCATCGCCGTCGCTTTCCTATGGTTCTGCGAATGTCTCGGTGCAGATTTTGCCTCGGGATTCAAACCGCGCGCCCCGCATTTCCTGGAATGTGGGCGGTAGGCATCTTTACCGCACGGACCAGGTCAAGCTTTTTGAATCGTTGCATTTTGAAGTGTGCCGGACTACCATTTACAGTGATTGCGGCCTGGACGCAGGTCGCGATGGAGTGTCCGCAGGTCGCGATGGAATGCACGCAGGTCGTAAATGTGCGGCCCTTGCCACACCTGAACATCTGGCGCCTGTTTTCTTGCTTTGGCCGGATGTTTCCTTTGACGTGAATGTCGAAGGGGTTGATGCCGGTAGGGCGGCTATTGGGGCGGACGGTAGGGATGTTAATGGGAATGCCGCAAATCCCGTGCCGGAAATCCCCTTGATGGACGGCTCCGCCTTGCCCTTCTTCTTGGCCTTGCGGCGGGAAGCGGGCGTGCCCAGGGAACTTTCGTTTTACGATGCTCCCGTGTCGAGACAGTGGGATTTGCGCAATGCTCCGGACCAGCCCTCCTATGGCTATGTCCGAATCGAACCCGCCGAAACCTTCGAGGTGGAGTACCGCCTGGACCGACCCGATGCAAACGGTTTCGAGTCCAGTGCCGCCCTTTCGGTGTATGGTTCCGAAGACCTTTATGGCGTGTTTCAGGCCAGGACTTTTATCCTGGAAAATGAATATGAACAGGCCCGCAGGGCAGGCCTTTTGGCTGGTGCCACGGAAAGTTGCGGCCTTCTCGTCAAATCTCCCGCGGACAAGTCCCTTTACCGCGTTCCCGAAGAGCCTGCCATGCACAAAATTCTAGATTTGCTGGGCGACTTGAGTTTTGCATGCCCTGCATTGCCCAAGATTCGCGTTGAAATTTTGAATGGCGGTCACGCAAGTCACCGTCGGATTCTACAAGAAGTTTTGCCTTATTTGCTCAAGGTGGAGTGATCAGTGCGTAAGATCTACATGGCTGGAATGAACCACAAGGTGGCAGAGATTGCCATCCGTGAAAAATTCTACATCCCCATGGATATCAAGACCCGGGCGCTGCAAGAATCCCCCTTTGACGAGTTATTGATTCTTGCCACCTGTAACCGCACCGAAATTTACGTGGCAAGCGACAGGCCTCTTTGCGAGAGAGACCTGGTGCAGTATGTGTGTGGCCTGGTTCACCAAGATTACGGCAGTTACGCATCGTACTTCTACTACAAGGAAGGCGATGACGTAGCTAGGCATGTGATGAACGTGTGTGCGGGCCTGGACAGCGTGGCCATGGGCGAAGACCAGATTCTGCACCAGATTGGTCGTGCCTACGAGACGGCTCACCAGCTTCACGGCACGGGAATTGTCCTGAACAAGCTCTTTCAAGAGACCATTCACACCACCAAGCGCATCAAGACCGAGACCAATCTGAGCAAGCTGTCTTGCAATATCCCGTTTCTTGCCATGAAACAGGTGCAAAAGACCTTCGGGGATTTAGAAAACAAGACTGTTTATATCGTGGGCCTTGGGGAGATGGGTTCCCTGATGCTCAAGTATGTGCAAGAGAATACTACTCACATTTACGCCAGCAGCAAGACCTTTGCCAACGCCCAGAAGTTTGCCGACGTGCTGACTCCGGTGCCTTTCGAGGACCGCTACAAGGTGCTTTCGGACTGTGACGTGGTTATCCTGTGCAGCGCCTGCCAGGAACCCATTGTGACAAGGGATGAATTCGTTCGTGCTTTAAAAGACGCAGCACCCCTTTCTTTGTCATCCCCGCGACCTGTGGTGAGCGAAGTCGAACCAAGGCGGGGATCTCCCCTCGCAAAAACGTCGTCATCCGAAAACGAGCCCCAGCGCCTCGTCATCGACCTAGGCAGCCCCCGCAATGCCGAACCTTCCATCGGCGACTTGCCCAACGTGCAGTATGTGTGCGTGGACGATCTGGAAAAAATCGTTTCCGAAAATCGCAGGCTCCGCATGGCGGAACTGGACGCCGCCCAAAAGATTTTGCAAGAAGGCCTGGAAGAATTCCTCTCCTGGTTCCGTATGGACGAGGTGGCGAAGGGCATTCATGTGCTGGCCGATAAGATGGTCAAGACCGCCGGGGAAGAATCCGGAAAATTGCTGGCCTCGCTCCCTAATTTGGATGAAGCCTCCGCAAAGAAAATCGCCATGATGTACGAGCGGTTCGCCAAGAAGATGGCCAACGATTTCTTGTACAAGGTGAAGGATTCCAACAGCCCCGAAGACGTGAAGGTGTTCCTGAAATGCCTGGAGGCCAACCTGTGAAAACCATTCGCATAGCCACCCGAAAGAGTGAACTAGCCATGACCCAGACCCGCCTGGTGGCGGACCGCCTGGTCGCCTGCGCTAAAGCCTTGGGTGAAGACGTGACTTACGAACTGGTCTCCATGACCACCGAAGGGGACCGCCGTCTGGACAAGTCCCTTGCAAGCTTTGGCGGAAAGGGCGTCTTTATCAAGGAACTGGAAGTGGCACTTTTGGAGGGCCGTGCCGACATCGCCGTCCACAGCCTCAAGGACATGCCCGCCCAGGTGCTGCCGGAATTCAAGCTTGCCGCTGTGCTGGAGCGGGAAGACCCTCGTGATGCTTTCGTTTCGAAGGGCGGTGCAAAAGGAATCAAGTTTATGGACCTGCCTGCAGGTGCCCGCGTCGGTACGGGCAGTATCCGCCGGGTGGTTCAGCTGAAGGCTCTCCGGCCAGACCTGGAGTACGTTCCTATCCGCGGGAACATCCAGACCCGCCTTGCAAAGCTTGCGGAATTGGACGGTGTGGTCCTTGCGGCCGCAGGCCTCAAGCGAATGGGCCTTGCAGAACAGGTGACGGAATATTTCAGCGTAGAGCAGGTTTTGCCCGCTTCCGGCCAGGGAATCCTCGCCATAGAGACGCTGTCTGAAATGCGTCATTGCGAGGAACGCTCTCTATCATGTCATCCTGAGGAGCGTAGCGACGAAGGATCCAGTCCCGAACTTCTTCCCCTTCTCGCTGCCGTCAACCATCCCGAAACCTTCGGCATCGCTCTTGCCGAAATGTCCTTCTTGAAGGCTCTGAATGCGGGCTGCCAGTTCCCGGTGGCAAGCCACGCCGAAATTCTCAACGGAAATGGCGATGCGGGCCTTTCCGCCGTCTTAAAAATGCGGGGCATCTACTGGCACGAATCGACCCAGAGACTTCTGCAGGCTTGCATTCAAATGGAAATTCCTGCAACGGCAGGCGACGACTGGTTCAACGCCCAGGGCGAGGCTCTCGCCAATCAGATTAAAGTCCAACAGTAAGCACTGATATATTAAGAATTCGTTTTTAAAATACAGAATTAATCTTATGAATGTAATTCTGGATTCCGAAATCCGAAATCTGAATTATTCAATGTGAGCGCTTGCTAAATCCCGTAACAGCGTTTTGTATTTTCGCGACAGCGCTTGTAGATTTCTTCTACAGGGACTCCCTTGACTTCGGCCAGTTTTTCGGCAATGTAGGGAATGTATCCCGAATGGCATTTTTTCCCGCGGTAGGGAATGGGGGCCATGTAGGGGCTGTCCGTTTCCAGGAGCATCTGGTCGAGAGGGACTAGGATTGCGGCATCCCGCACATTCTGGGCGTTCTTGAAAGTGACAATTCCCGTAAAGCCCACAAAAAAGTTGGCATTTTTACTGGCCCCGAGTTCCAGGAGTTGCCCTGCGAATTCCGGTGTTCCCGTAAAGCAGTGAACATGGACATTTTTACCTTTCAGGTTAGCATTGCGAAGCACCGCCAGGGCGTCATCGTCTGCTTCCCGCAGGTGGAGTACCAGGGGCTTGCCGCTTTCGATGCCAAGTTGCAAGTGCCGTTCAAACAGCTTGACCTGTTCTGCCCGATGTTCCAAATCGTAATGGTAGTCTAGCCCGAATTCTCCGCAGGCGACGCACTTGGGGTGCTTCAGGAATTCCATCATTCGGGCTTCGTCTTCGGCAGTTTCCGTCAGTACATATTCCGGGTGGATTCCGTAGGCGGCATAGACGTTCGGGTGTTTTTCTGAAATTTCCCGTGCATATTCAAAGTCTGCCGGATCGCAGGCCACATGGATGAACGCTTCGGGCAGGGTGACCTTCGGGTCGGCATCGTGGGGGAGTCGTTCCAGCAGTGAACTTAGGCTTTCGCCGGAGTGCCGTTCGTAGGAATCAATATGGCAATGGGTGTCGATGAACATAGCAACTAGTTCGGAATTCGGAGTTCTGAGTTCAGAATTGAAAATAATCGCGATGTGGCCGCCTTCCTTATTAATTCCGAATTCCGAAATCTGAATTCGGAATTAATAAGTGACTTCCACAATCTCGTAAGTAATCACTCCCTTGGGGGCCTGCACTTGCACTTGGTCGCCCTGTTTTTTGCCCATCAGGGCTTCGCCGATAGGGGACTTCATGCTGATACGGCCCTGGAGCGGGTCGATTTCTTTTTCCCCAACGATGCTGTAGGTCCGTTCCCGCTTGGTCTTGATATCTTTCATCTTGATGGTAGCGCCGAACTTGATGGTGCCATCGGTAGGGGCCTGGGTTTCTACCACCTGGGCTCCGTCCAGGATGCGGTCCAGTTCCCGCAGGCGGCGGTCGATTTCCCGGACTCGCATGCGGCCGTACGTGTAGGCGGCATTTTCGCTACGGTCCCCTTCGGCGGCGGCGGCTTGCACCTGGTTAATCATGGCGGGGCGCTCCTCGTACTTGAGGTGTTCCCATTCCGCCTTCAGTTTTTCAAAGCCTTCTTTTGAGATAAGGTGTTTCATCGTGTGTAAATGTAGAAAAAAATTTGTATATATTTCATTTATGCATTCTCGGTTACATCAAGTTCCTTTTTTGATGTTTGTGGCTCTGTCATTGATTTCTGTGCTTTATTGTGCATGTGATCCTGATGACTTTGGTCATGCTTACGATGTCGCAATCGTGGCTAGGCAGCCTGCTGACGTGGATTTTTTGGAACTATGCGTTTCATCTCCTGTGATGGACTCCACCGTTTGTGATACAACCCGGGGCTCCCAATATAGCGAAGCTGATTTTTCTGTGGATTGGGATAGCTTAAATGTTCCTTCTAATAAGGCGGAATTTACTGCTCATATATCATTCCTGTGCAAAGGAACGAAAATCCCATTACCTCCATACACCATAGAGGCTAGTGGTCCTGATCAGACTTTTTATTATTTTGGAATTTTTGATGAACGGCATTTTCCTTATAGAAGAGAATTGGTTACGTTCCTTTCGCCTGAAGATACGACCTGTGGCAAATTTGTGAACTTTGCCGTGTTTAAGTGAGGGCGTCGAAAATGAGGCTGGTCCTGTTCCTTGTTTTGTGCCTGATATGGCAAGTTTATGCGGAGCCATCGTCAAAGCGAAAACGCCCCCGCAAAAAATACCGCAGCATATCGGCATACATTTATCCTTATTTCGATCTTTCACTTGGAGGCATGACTACAAATACGTCCTATAAGAAAAAGTCCGAATACAACTGGTATTTTGACAAAGAAAAAGATGAGATGATTTATGACAAGGACTTGTATTACGATATTGCTTCGTTTGAGGGAAAGGGGTTCGATGTTGATTTCAAAGGCGGATTGGTTGTGTTTAGGGAATTTCTTCCTGTCACTCTTGCCGCTTTTTTGAATCTTGCAGTGTTTCAAGTGGATGGTTCGGAAAAATACAAGTACTATTCTCGTGACAAAGAAGAACGCCATCGTGATGAAGCGAGATCCTATACTCAAGCTCTTTTGGGGGTGATGGTGTATCCCGTTAAATCGGATAATTCGTTATTTCATGGATTGTTTGTTAGTACGGCTTTCGGCATGTCTGTTAAGGATAATAAGTATCATGCGGATGGCGTTGCTTATAGTGATGAAGAAAATATTGTCAAGATTGAATTAGGTAATGTTTGGTCTATGTCGGAACACTACTATATGGGGCTTGTAGGGAAAATTGTTTTGGGATTTTGTGACAATGATGACATTGATTATAAGGATGATGTTTTTCTCAATAGTAAGTCTTTGGGACTAGCCTTAAAAGTTGTGCGGAAATAGGCTGTTTTGAGGCAGGGGAGTCTGTTAAATCCCTATTGGTGCTGTATTTTTTCTATATTTGCCCCCGCGATGATTCATTTTAGGCACAAACCCATAGACAAGAACGAGTCCAAGTACAAGAGGCTCAGCCGCATCTATTACAACCGCATGTTCCCCAAAAGGCAGGACGCCTTGAAGGTGGCGTGGTCAGTTGCCGCCGGCGTGTTTATTGGAATTTGGCCCACTATCGGCATAGCGATTATCCTTACGGTGGCCTTTTGTGCCGTGTTCAGGCTCCCGAAAGTCCCCGGAATCGTGGCTTCCTTCGTGGCAAACCCCCTTACCCAGTTCGGTTTCTTTTACCCGGCGGGCTATGCCATCGGTTGCAAGCTGTTGAAACCTGAAAAAATCAATTTCGATTTTCTTTCGGAATTTGAGGGGCTGTCCTTTAAGAATTTTGTTTCTGTCATAACTCACCTTTGGCACGATGCGGCGGGCCATCTAGCCGCTTTTATGGTGGGTATTACCATCGTGGCTGCCATTGGCGCCGCCATTTTCTTCGTATTGGCCTATTTTATTGTAAATTATCGCAAGAAAAAATGGATGGCGGGCAAGACCAGCTATATCCAGAACTTGATTGCCGAAGACGAGGCTTTGATTAAAGAAGCACACAAAGGAAAACACCCTATGATGCACATTTACCCGTTCAAGGCGCTGCGCCCGGTGAATCCGGCCGAAGCTGAAACGATTTCTGCCCTTCCGTACGACGTGATGAACCGCGCCGAAGCGAAGGCCATGGCCGAAGGACTTCCGCATTCCTATTTGCGCGTGACCCGTGCAGAACTGGAACTGCCCGATTCTGTGGATGCCTATGACCCGAAGGTCTATGCCCATGCCCGCGAAAACCTGGACAAGATGATTGCCGACGGTGTTATCGCCTACGACAAGAAGCCTTGCCTCTACGTTTACCGCCAGACCATGAACGGTCGCGAACAGTACGGCCTGGTCTGCTGCGTGCCCGCTGCCGATTACTTCAACGGCATTATCAAGAAGCACGAACTCACTCGCGCTGACAAGGAAGAAGACCGCCTCCGTCATGTGCTGGCCACCAACGCCAACACGGGTCCGGTGTTTTTGACCTACCGCGACCAGGGCCAGTTCGACTTGTTCGGTGCCGTGACCAAACGCAAGCCCGTTTACGATTTCGTGAGCAAGGGTGACGGATTCGGCCACACGGTGTGGATTATCGACGATGACGCCGAAATCGAGGCTATCCGCAAGTCTTTCGAAGCCGTTCCGGTGAGCTACATTGCCGACGGTCACCACAGGAGCGCTGCCGGAGCCCGTGCTGCCAGCTACCGTGCAGAACAGAACCCGAACAACACCGGTGACGAAGAATACAACCGTTACCTTGCTATCCTGTTCCCCAGCACCCAGCTGAAGATTCTGGACTACAACCGCGTGCTGAAGGACCTGAATGGTCGCACTCCGGAACAGCTCATGGAAGAGATGAAGAAGGTGTTCGATATCGAAGCTCTCGACAAGATGCAGAGCCCTGCCAAGCAGAATCAGGTGAATTTCTACATGGGTGGCAAGTGGTACGCTTGTACCTTCAAGGCCCAGTTCCTCAAGAACCTGGGCCCAGTCGATAGCTTGGACGTAGCGCTCCTCCAGAAGCTCATCCTCAAGCCGCTCTTCGACATCGACGACCCCCGTACTTCCAAGCGCATCGACTTTGTCGGTGGCATCCGCGGTCTCGGCGAACTGGTGAAGCGCGTTGATAGCGGCGAATGCGCCTGCGCCTTTGCCATGTACCCGACCACTCTCGACCAGCTCATGAACATCGCCGATGCCGGCGAAATCATGCCGCCCAAGAGCACCTGGTTCGAACCCAAGCTCCGCGACGGTCTGCTGGTCCATTCGCTGGATTAATCATTGACACATGTCGGATAAGTTTTAGGGAGGGGAGAGCCCTCCCTTGTCATTATTTATATTTTCATCGAAAAGTGAAATTGTCGAGGGATTATGATTTCAATCCGTCACCTGAAAAAAGTATTCCCTAATGCCACGCCGCTGCTGGACGTGAATGCCGAAATTGAAAAGGGCGACATTATTTCTATTATCGGCCCTTCGGGTACAGGCAAGTCCACGTTCCTTCGCTGTATCAACCGTCTGGAAACTCCGACGGCAGGGGAAATCCTGATTGACGGCAAGTCCATTACGGCACCTTCGGCAGATGTTCTGTCGCTCCGTCGCAAGATGGGCATGGTTTTCCAGAGCTTTAACCTTTTCAACCACTTGACTGTTCTCGAAAACATTATGGTGGCCCAGGTGGACCTGCTTCACCGTTCAAAGAAAGAAGCCTATGAGAAGGCCATGGCGCTCCTCCATACGGTAGGCCTTGCAGACAAGGCACTGAATTTACCCGAAGAACTTTCCGGTGGGCAGAAACAGCGTGCGGCTATCGCCCGTACCTTGGCCATGGACCCTGAAATTGTACTGTTCGACGAGCCCACCAGTGCCTTGGACCCCACCATGGTGGGGGAGGTCCTTGCGGTTATCCGTAACCTTGCAAAGCAAGGACTGACGATGCTCATCGTTACTCACGAAATGAAATTTGCCCGGGATATTTCCACCCGAATCTTTTATATGGACCAGGGGGTCATCTACGAGGAAGGGACTCCCGAGCAGATATTTGACAATCCGCAAAAGGACAGGACTCGTCAGTTCATAAGACGCCTTAAGGTTTTCGAAGAGGTGATCTTGCCTTCGACCTTTGATTATATGGGGACGGTGAACAGACTTTATGCTTTCGCAGAGAAGAACCAGGTTTCCAAGAGAATGTCGAGAAACATGCTCTTCGCCTTTGAAGAAATGGTGGTCCAGTCCATTTTGAATAGGCTTTCTGTAACAGAAGAAATCCACATGGTCATGGAATATTCCGGCGAAGGTGACGGCCTGGTGATAAAGGTTGAATATGGAGGCGAGGTCTTAAATCCGCAAGACGGCATGGACGAAGTCTCCCGCAAATTTTTGGAACTGGCTACAAACACCATTGTTCACAATTATTCCGGTGGCAAGAACACCGTGGAACTGCGTATCAGGTAGGGGAGGACAAAGATGCTTTTGAGATTTTTATTCCTTGCCTGCCTGATCCTTTTGGGCTGTAACGAACCCGAAGAGCAGATTCGTTCCATGGGCCAGTTGAATGATTCCCGCTATACCGTCGGGTATTACGTGGGCCAGTCTTCGGAGGCGGTACTCCCGCAGGTGTTGCCCAATGCCAGGCTGAAACCTTTCAGCGATGCGGTTACGGGTTACGAGGCCCTTCGTAAGGGGCAGATAGACGGTTTTGCCTTTGAACGAATGCAGATGGAACTCGCTATCATGAGCGGCTTTACCGGAGTGCATCTGCTTCCAGAGACGCTGGGTGACACGATTGAAATGGCAGTTGGTGTTTCTCGGGTTACTAAGATTCCTGACCTGAAGCGGAAAATAGACGAATTTATCCGGCTGATTCGCGAGGACGGAACCCTGGGGGACATGCAGGAACGCTGGCTTGTCCGGGGAGCGGATTCCATGCCGGAAATTCCCGCTCCCGAAAATGCGGATTTAGTCTTGAACGTGGGAACAAGCGGCGTTGTTCCCCCGTACAGCTATTACAAGGGTGAAGCCCTGACGGGATTCGACATTGAGTTTGCCAGGCGGCTTGCCCTTTGGCTCAATGCCAAGGTGAAGTTCAAGGTCTATGACTACAACAGCATTGTCGCTGCCGCGGTAAGTGGCGATATCGATTGCATTTTGGCGAACTTGAACATTACCGCCGAGCGTGCGGAACGCATTGACTTTTCCAACCCGATTAGCCGTCTGGACAATGCCATCATGGTACGGGGCGATGTGGAAAAAACGGAAGACCTTTCTTCGGTTGCAGTCGACTTGAAGGACGTGCCGCCCCAGTTCAGGGACAAAAAGCTCAAGTACAATTCCATAGCCGAGATGAACAAAAACGAGAATCTGAGACTCGGTATGCAGACGGGTTTCGTTTTCGTTGACAAGGAAACGCGGCGCCTTCTCCCAAAGGCGAAAATAGACTATTACAAATCTACGCCGGACATGGCCTACCTTGTGGCGAACGGTAAGTTGGACGGCTTTATCAACGACGAACCGGTGATTCGTTATGCGGCTTTGGAAAACCCGAATCTTGGCTATATCCACGCGGGTTTCGAACCCATGGATATCGTGGCGGTATTCCCGAAAAAGGAGAAGGGACGCCGTCTTCGTGACGAGTTGAACACCTATATCGAAAAGTACCGTGCATCGGGCCTTCTGGATTCGATTGACAACCTGTGGCTGGGACACGACGAAACGAGAAAGGTCGTGGATTTCCCGAAGGCAAAAGAGGGAAAGCCGACTTTCAAGATGGCGACGAGTGCCATCAATCCGCCGTTTGAATACATTAAGGACGGTAAAGTTGTCGGTTACGAGATGGACTTGATGGCCCGGATTTTTGCAGAGATGGGGTACGGTCTTGAAGTTCACGATGTCGCGTTTGAATCGGTTATTCTCGGTGTCGAAACGGGAATGTATGATTTTGCGGTGGCAACGTTGAGTACAACCCCGGCGTTCAAGGAAAAGAATTTCCTGTCCAATTCGTTCTATGTGTCGGAATGCGTGATGGCGGTGCAGATTCTGGATGAAAAGAATGTGTTGCCGCCTGCGAGAAACGGTGTGGCAAGCGACTCTGCCGCCATTGTCGAAGAAGGCCTGATTGCGTCGTTGAAGTCCAGTTTTGTGCGGACCTTCGTCATGGAATCCCGCTGGAAACTGGTGACAAATGGCATCTGGGTGACTGTGTATATTTCCATACTGTCGGCATTGTTCGGTACGGTTCTTGGATTCCTGATTTGTCTGATGCGCCTTTCCAAGATTAGAATTGTAGATGCCATCGCCATTACCTACATTCGCATTTTGCAGGGGACCCCTTCGGTGGTGCTCCTGATGATTCTGTTCTATGTGGTGTTTGCCCGTACGGGAATCGATGGAGTCTGGGTAGCTGTCATTGGTTTTGGCATGAACTTCGGGGCCTATGTTTCCGAGATGATGCGCACGGGAATCGAGGCGGTGGACAAGGGGCAGATGGAAGCGGCCCTTGCCCTGGGTTACACGAAACCCCGTGCTTTCTTCAAGATCGTGTTGCCCCAGGCGGCCAGGCACTTTTTGCCGGTGTACCAGGGTGAATTCATTTCGCTGGTGAAGATGACTTCGATTGTGGGTTACATCGCCATTCAGGATTTGACCAAGGCTTCCGACATTATCCGTAGCCGCACTTACGAGGCTTTTTTCCCGCTGATCACAACGGCAATCATCTATTTTGCCATTGCCTGGTTCTTGACACGGGTGCTCACGGCCATGCAGAAACGCCTGGACCCGTCTCGCCGCCGGAACCGACTCCTGCGTCATTCCGGGCCACGCACCGGAATCTAGGTGAATAATACATCTCACTTTGTCATCCCCGCGCCCTACATTGTCATCCCCGCGCAGGCGGGGATCTCCCTTAAATTCTACATTTACATCGATGCCTCGCCTTAAAACCACATTCCTCAGCCTGCTTGCCCTTGCGGTGTCCGCAATGGCGGCTCCGGCAGATTCGTCGTCGGCCCCCACGGGGGCGGCTTGTGCCGACGGTACGGTTATTTCTTCCGTTCGTTTCGAGGGCCTGGAACACACGAACCCCCGTGTGGTCCAGCGGGAACTGTTGAACAAGGCGGGGGAGGCTTTCTCTACCGAAAAGTTCGAGACCGAAAAGCGCCGCCTGCAGGACCTGGACCTGTTTACGGAAATTGAGGTCTCTTGTCGCTCTGCGTCTAATTCCGAATTCCGAATTCCGAATTCCGAATTGACTTACCGCTTCAAGGAAATTTTCCGCTGGATTCCCGCTCCGGCAGGCAAGAAAACCGACCGCGACGGGCTCATGATTGGCCTTGCCCTTGCAAACCTGAATGTGCTGGGTGAGGACATTCGTGCCGAGGTCCAGTACCGCACCTCTACCGACCCGTTCCTAGACAATAACGAATACGCCTTCTATGCCAGTTCGCCCTACCTGTTCGGCCTGCCTCTGGGCTGGAACTTGGAGTTCCTCCGTACGGACAGTTACGATGACATTCGCGGTTTCCAGGACGACAGTTGGCTTCTGGACTTGGACTTGGATTACGGAATTTCCTCCCATTTGTCCCTGCTCATGACGGTGGCTGGTCGCGAGTTGAAGGATGCCGCATTCTTGCCTGAATTTGGATTCGGTTTCGCTTTCGATTTCCGTGATAGCAAGTTGGATAGCCGCCGGGGAGTCTATTTTGAATACATGCTGACCCATGTGGGCGAGGGTGACGATCGCGATTTCAGTTGTAATATAATAGATGATGGCGCGACTTGTGATGGCGGCATGGGTGGCGAGAACTACCGCGAACTTTTGACGGATGCCAGGGCCTATTACACGCTCTGGCGCTTTGTGACGGGGGGGACAGCCCTGGTGCGTTACCGCCTGGGCGATGTGGAACGCTACGACTATTACTACCACGGTGGGGCAAATACCTTCCGCGGCCACGAGGCCGATTCCAACTACCTGGGAGTCCACGAAGTGCTATTGACGTTAGAAGAGCGTTTTGTGCTGATGGAACGCCATGCGGCAAGCATTGCCGGCGTGAACTTCTTCTACGGGGTGCAACTGGTGGCCGGTCTCGACGGAAGCCTCTTGTGGGACAAGGGCCGCCCCGGCTGGGACGATTACGAGGGTGCCGTCTATGGCGGAATCCATCTGGTAATCCCCGCCCTGGACCGCATCCGCCTTGAGGTGGGGTACAGCCCCGACAAGGGCGAACCGGTGTTCTACTTCGGCCTCTTTGACAAGGTCACGTCGTCCCGTTGGCGTAGCAGGTAGATGTCTGGGCCTTTTGCGCCTTTACATCTTTTCAGATAAATGCTAAATTTGCGTTACAAAAATAAAAAACAAGAATTGGGCTCAAGGTGGGCCTTTTGGAGTATAAATGGCTATTAACTATCTCGATCTTCCCATCGGACGCAAGTACCCCTACGAAGTGGACTGCGTTGTGGAAATCGGCAAGGACACCAACCTCAAGTACGAATATGACGAGCGCCTGCACGTGTTCCGTCTGGACCGCTGCCTGCTCAGCTCCATGAGCTATCCTTGCACTTACGGATTTATCCCCAGCACCAAGGCCGATGACGGCGACGCCCTGGATATGCTGATTTACAGCCCCGCCTCCATGATGACGGGTTCTGTTTGCACTTGCCGCGTGATTGGCGCTTTGGATATGACCGACGGCGGCAAGAAGGACTACAAGGTTCTGGGAGTGCCCGTTTTCAACCCGCGCCCCATCAAGGACATTACCGACGTGGACCAGATGTTCCTCCGCATTACCAAGAACTTTTTCCAGAACTACAAGGAACTGGAAGGCAAGGACGTGCAGATTGGGGACTGGCAGAACGCGGAATTCGCCCGTGAACGTGTGATTGCGGCTCACCGCGCCTACTTCCAGATGCAGGTCCAGGTTCCAGAAACCTGCTACCAGGAACCGGAAAGCGGCGACCACCTGCCTCCGGAAGAGTTGATTTAACTACTTCTTCTCAATCCAATGATACCGTCCGCTGTAGCTAATTGCCTTACGGATGGCCTGGAACGTGCAGCTGATTTCGACGGCTGCATTTTTCGGTAGGGCGGCAACGCCCACGGCGGTACGGGCATGCTTGCCGTTTTCGCCCAAGATGCGCACGGCCAGTTCGGAGGCCCCGTTCAGCACGGCGGGCTGCTCGTGAAAATCGCTTGCAGACTGCACAAAGCCCTGCATCTGCACCAGCATCAGGGTCTCGTCGCTTTCCAAGAGCGTCATGGCGGCGGCGATGTTGTTCATTAGGCAAATCTGTGCCGCTTCGGTAGCCTTTTCTACGGAAATGTCCGTAGGCACCGTGCCGCAGAAGTTGGAGAAGTCCCCGTTGATGGAGGGCAACTGCCCAGAAACCACGATGGTATCGCCATAGCGGGTGGCGGGAATGTAGGCCGCCAGCGGGGCCGGGCATTGGGGCAGGGTCAGGCCCAGTTCAGATACTTTCTCTTGAATGTCCTTCACGGTACTCTCCTTCAAATTCTCGTCAGTTATTTTTTCTTAAAGACCTTTGCGAAACAAAATATACAAAGTCCGATGATGGCGGCCCAGGAGGCTACCATAAAAATCAATCCGCTTGTAGAAAATTCCATGGTTATGCCTCCTCTTCGTCGTGTTCATCGGCTCGGCCCACAGACTTGGTCTGTTTATGCAAGATGGTGGTGAGTCTTGCTGTACCACCCTGCCTCCAGGCAAAGTAGATGGCAATGTTCAAAAGGATTACCAGCGCAAGCAGGAATCCGCGCACACCCCAGGTAAAGCCAATCTGGGAGAATTCCTGGCCAAGGAAGGTGACTCGTGCATCGGCGGCCACATTGCTCAGCAGCAACACGCCCATGCCGTCGTGGATCATCCATGCCACAAGCACGATGGCAAGGTAAATCGGGCACACGTACATGATGATAGGGCGGAAAAAGCGGGGGAGCTTAAGGGCCGCGCCGTCGTTCATCAGGGCAAAAGCTTCGTTTTCGGGTTTGCCGTCTTCGCCGATGGTCTCGGACTTGCGGCGACCCAGCACAAAGGCAAAAATGAACGCCTGGATGGTGCCGAGCACCACCAGCAAGAAACTACCGCCCCAGAAGTCCAGTTCATCGACGGCACCGGCGGCAAGGCCGAAGATGCCCACCAGGCTACCCAGGAAGGTCACGGTACCTGTGGCGGCGATGGCCTTTTTGCGGTGGAACTTCAGGTCGTCTTCGCAGAAGCTGATCAGGGGCTGAATGATGGAAATGGCGCTGGTGACGCCTGCGATAAAGAGCATAGCAAACCAGAGGGTCTGGAAAAATCCGCCAAAGGGAAGCTGCCCGAACACGAAGGGCATGGTCTGGAATCCGAGACCGAAGGTGCCCAGCTTGGCGCATTCCTCGATGTTGTTGCCGGCAATGAGCACAGCCATAGGAATCACGATGGTGCCGCCCAAGATAATTTCGGCAAATCCGTTGGTAGCGCCTGCAGTCAAGGACGAAAGCACTAGGTCTTCCTTGGGTTTCAGGTAACTGGCGTAGCAGAACACGATGCCCATGCCAAGGCTCATGGTGAAGAACACCTGGCCCGATGCCGCAAGCCACACGGCGGGGTTGAGCATTTCAGAGAAATTCGGGTTCCACACGAAGGCAAGGCCCTTGCCGATATCGCTTACGGTAAGTACGCGCACCACCAGGATAATGCCCATGATGAGGAGGATGGGCATGGTCACCTTGTTTACCCGCTCGATACCTTTGCGTACGCCGAAGGACAAAAGCCCCATGTTGCAGGCGAAGGTAATCAAGAAGAACAGGATGGCGGCAGGAATGGGGCCTACCTTGGTGTTCAGCATGATGTAGTTGCCGAAGAATTCCTTCATGGGCTCGTAACCGCCGGCCACCACTTCCATCAATTTGCCGGTGGCGGAGTAGTAGGTGAAGGCCAGAATCCAGGATTGGATAAAGACATAGTAGAAACTGATGAACAGCGGGGGCAAAAGTCCGAGGGAGCCCAGGTGCTTTGCCCAGGGCCTTTTGCCGAGAATGTAGTGGAAACCACCCGGTGCCGTACCATGGTGGTGGAGGCCTGCCGCACGGCCTAGGGTCCATTCCATCCAAGAGAGAGGAATGCCCAAAAGCAAGAAGGCGATAAGGTAGGGGATAATGAAGGCGCCGCCGCCGTTGGTGGCTGCCTGTACGGGAAAGCGTAAAAAGTTGCCGAGTCCGACGGCAGAACCCGCTACGGCGAGGATTACTCCCAGCTTCGAACCCCAGTTTTCTCTCTTGTTTGACATTTTTGACTATCCTAGTTCCCTAATTATTAATTCTACAAACTAAAACTTAACTCTTGTTTCCTCAAGCGGATCCTCGCCTTGGTTCGACTTCGCTCACCACAGGACGCGGGGATGACAATGCTCGAACCTCGTGCCTCGCACCTCTCGTAACCATCACGCCTCACAACTCACAACCCACAACTCACAACTCATTACTAGTCCCTAAATCCTAGGCCCTAGCCCCTAGCCCCTTCCCTTATATTTCATCATCAGCATGGTAATGTCGTCGTATTGCGGTTCGCCATCGGCAAAGGCGTCCAGCTCCGCCTTGAGCCCGTGCAGAACGCCTTCCAGGTCCGTGTTGCGGTTCTTGTTCAGGTATTCCGTCAGGCGTGCCTCGCCGTAGAAATCCTTCTGGTGACAGGCCTCGGTAACGCCATCGGTATAGAGGAAAATGCTGTCGCCTGCCGAGAGGGTGATACTTTCCTGGTAGTATTCGACTTTATCCATAGCAGCCAGCGGCAACTTGCGTTTGGGAGAACGCAGGAACTGGAAATCCTTGCCTCCGATACAAATCAGGGGCGGGTTGTGTCCTGCGTTTGAATAATTCAAGACACCCGTTTCCATGTCCAAGACACCGAACCATGCCGTCACGAACATTCCCTCGTCGTCGCTCTTGCTCAGGGAGTGGTTCACCTTGGTGAACACCTTTTCTGGAGAAAGTCCCAGCTTGGCCTGGTCCTTGATGAGGGTCTTGGTAATCACCATGAAGAGGGCCGCAGGAACTCCCTTGCCCGAAACGTCGGCCACGACAATACCCACATGGGTCTTGTCAATAAAGAAGAAGTCGTAAAAGTCACCGCCTACTTCTTTAGCCGGATCCATGGTGGCAAAGATTTCTACGGATTCCGATGAGGGGAAATTGTGGGGGAGCATGCTTATCTGGATAGAGTTCCCCATCTTCAGTTCCGATTCCACTGCGGCTTTCTTGCTGGAAATGTCCGCCTGGATAAGCACCATGGTCTGCATCCGCTTTGTGGTGTTGTAGCAGACATAGATGATGGCCAAGAGGAACACCAGGTTACTGTCGATACAGTAGAAGAAGTTGTTGATGTTGTAGTCCACCAAGAACTGGTGCAGGGCTTCCCCTTGCAGCTGGCTGATGGCATCGGCAATGGCTGCGTCCATGGTGCTGGTGATGGTAATGATGGTTCCCGGAACAAAGGAGACCATGTTGATGTCCGGAAGCCCGTAAATAGAAGACAGAAACTTAGAAACGATATAGGCGATAGTTGTCACTATCGATACGTTTAGGGTCACTTTTTTCAGGTAGTAGCGGCAGCTCAGTACAATGGGAATGGCAAACAGGAGCTCCACGCCGTAGGAGTAGATGACCGTGTAGAGGCTGATGGCCAAAAGTAGAGCCACGAGGCCCACGTACTTGGTAAACTTTTTTTGGTTCAGGCGCCTGATGGCAAACATCATGGCGATAAACAAGGCGGTCTGTAGCCCAAAGAAGAAAATCCCCCACGTGGCGGGAACATCGAAGACGCCGGTAATGGAGCAGATGGCGATGACGAGGTAGATAAACGCCAAGATGCCGAAAGAACCTGCAATGAGGTTGTTGGCTTTCCATTCGTTTTCTTCGAACAACGCCTGGGTGGATTCACTGAATTTTATTTTTTTGTGGGCCATACCAAGTCCATAATCTTGCCATTTACAAGGGTAATATAATAAAATTCCGGTTGTAGCTCGTGGTGGTTATGTTTTTCTTGTCTTCCTGGTTTATCATGATGTTTTTCAGGACAAACCCCCGGAAAGAAGAGGTGGCGCTTATTTCGCTCGTGATGTCGAAAATCTTTCCGTCGTCCCTGAAAATCATCTGCACGTGCTTGCCCACGACTATGGTGAGTTCGGACAAGAGAACCTTGGGCGCATTGTGGTCTATCAGGAACATGTAAATCTCTTCGATGATCAGCAGGGCCTTGGTGATGTTCTTGCTTGAAACGCCTTCTTGGGTCAGGATTTCCCGGACTTTCTGTTGAATGCTCATGGTATTCTCAGTGGTGACCACGAAGTCAAAGGAATAATGGTGCTTTTCGGATTCATCCAGGAACAAAGGAAATTTCTTTCCTTTGAAGCGTAGCAGTGACAGTAGGGAGCCTATAACGAGGGTAAGAAACGGTGCCAGGGAAAGCCCCACCCACACGCCCGAAAAGCCAAGCATAGCCCCGAAGGCGAACACGCATAGGACAGGCATCAGCAGATCCTTGAGAGCGCAGATGGTAAGGCTGTGTCCGATGGACTGCCTCACCAAGAAATAGGAGGTGAAAAGGAAAAGTAGGGCGGTGCAACACAAGGTGGGGCAGACCGTCCAGAGGGCCTTGGTGGAAAGTTCCTGCAATAGGGGAGATTCGATATTGAAGGCGCGGGGAATCATGGGGGCGAAAATGGCTAGAATCAGGGTGAAGATCAGCCCTTCTGCCAGTGCCGCCTTTATGGAAATTTTCATGACCTTCCGCACGCCCTCGGGATTCTTTTCGCCATGGTAAACGTTGGCAAGGGGCGTCATTGCCTGGCCGATTCCGTCAAAGATGATGGTCAGCTGGATAACGCTTGTCACGAGCGTCAGTACCGGCAGGTTGAAATCGCCATAGTTGAAGATGACATACTTGTTCAGTATAAAGGTCTGTAGCCCCACAAGCAGGTAGAGGCTTGCATCGACGATGCTGTATTTCAGGGTGACGGCGAAGAGCTTGAAACTGAAATGGAATCTGGGCCTGAGGGAGTTGGATTTGCGGAAGAAATGAAGGCACAGGGCAAGTATGGCCCCTAGGGTGCCGACCAGTGCCCCGACACCGATGCCGGAGATTCCCATGTTCGTGCATGCCACGACGGAAACGGTGATGCCCCCGACGAGCAGGAGCACATTTGAAAGGTAGCTGCAGGCCGCGTCCCCGTCCATGAGCACCATGTCCGAAAGCAGGAAATAGATGGGGTAGAGCGTAAGCACGTATCGGTAGTAGCTGAAACAGTCCTCTGCGTATTGGGTGATTTCTGGACTTAGATTAAGGTAGTTCAGGTAGATTTCGAAACAGGCACCGGAAGCGAAGTAGGTAATGGCCGAAAGTACTACAGAAACCAGGAGGCTCTGCCCAAAGACCTTGTCCGCTCCCGACTTGTCCGTTTCGCCTATCTTGTAGGTATAGACATAGCAGGTGCCGATACTTACGATGTCGGCAATCCCGATAAAGAAATTGAGCAGGGGGGTAAAGACGTTCCAGGCCGACAGGGCCCTTTCGTCAAGTACGTTTCCGACAATAGCCGCATTGGAAAGAATGACCACGATGGGAATGATCATGCCTACGGTGGAGGCTCCCAGCAGGGTCTTGAATCTTTCTTCGCAAAAAATCTTGTTACGGCTCATAAATGTCGCTGAATCGTTACTCTCGATAACATCAAATTATTATTTTCGGAGGTGTTCCCTGGTGCAAAAATCCATAACAACACCCCATGATGGACTTTTTTAAAGCTTTTTTCGAGAATGTGGAGCGAATGCCCGATACCGTTGCCGTGTCGGATGCAGAAAAGTCCCTTACCTACGCCGAACTGGACGCCCTTTCGGGGCGGGTCCTTGACTACCTCGAAAATGAGAACGTTGGTGCCGAAGAAGTGGTCCTTGTAAAAATTTCCAGGAGCGCATTCCATTACGCCTGCCTTCTCGGGGTCTGGAAAGCGGGAGCCGTCTTTGCAGGAATCGAGACGGGGGAGCCTGTCGAGCGGGAAAAGTTCATCCGTGAAGATTTGAAGCCCAGGCTTGTCCTTGACGATGCCCTTCTTGAACGGATTTTCGTTGAGAGGGCCTCGGGTTCCGCTACATCTAGGACTTCGGGCAGGTGCCGCCCCAGAAATTTGCACGACGGTGCGTTTTTCGTCTATACTTCGGGTTCTACGGGGCACCCCAAGGGGATTCTCCATGAATACGGCTCCGTAGAGCTGATGGTGCCTACCAACGTGCGGAACGCATCCGGCGAAAAAATGGTGGAACCTGGACACAGGGTGGCAGTCATTGCGTCCCTGAATTACCTGCCGGCCTTTTTCCTTTTTGCCTGGGCGGTGACTTCTGGAGCCTCGGTTGCGGTGGTTCCCTACGCCGTTTCCAAGAACCCGGTTGTAATGCAGAACTATATGGCGGAGCAGGGGATAAACACCCTTTTTGTTACGCCTACCTACATAAAGCTTTTCAAGGAGTTTCCGCCCAGTGTCTGCCGGATAATCGTGGCGGCAGAAATTATCCGCGACCTTTACCTGGATAACGTGGAACTATATGCCATGTACGGCATGAGCGAAACCGGTTCCATGCCCACGGCTTTCAAGATAGACCGCTCCTACGAAAACACGCCTATCGGCAAGCCCTATGGCGGCATGGAGGTGGATGTTTGTGAGGGGGAGTTGCGGGTGAAAAACCCTTATGTTCGCTGCTATGTGAACATGCCGGCGGAATCAGCTGAAACCTTCAGGGAAGGCTGGATTTACACCGGCGATATGGCACGGGAGCTCCCTGACGGGAACCTGGTGATTATAGGCCGCAAGAATGACATGGTAAAGATTGACGGGAACCGTGTAGAACCCGGCGAGATTGAATCGGCACTCAGGAGGGTACTGGGGCTATCTTGGGTGTGCGTCAAGATTTTCAAGGATACTTCGGGCAAGGCAACCATTTGCGCCTACTATACTGACGATGTGGATATCGACTATGAATCTGTCTTTGCGGGACTTTCAAGGTTCTTGCCGCACTACATGTTGCCCAACCATTTTGTGCACCTGGACAGAGTCCCCAGAAACAGCAACGGAAAGCTGGATAAGCTTTCCCTGCAGTGTCCTGCCGAAGAGGCGTCTCACGCCCCCTACAGTGCCCCTGAAACCGATGGCGAAAAACGCCTGTGCGCTGCGTTCAAGACGGTATTGGATGTAGCTTACGTGGGAGCCGATGACGATTTTTTTGCCCTGGGAGGCTCTTCTATCACGACCATGGAGGCCATTGTCGCCTCAAACATGGCGGGGCTGGAAATGTCCGACGTGTATTCGGGACGGACCCCCCGGAAAATAGCGGCACTTTGGCAGAAGCGTAATTTGTCGGTTTCTGCAGAAAAGCCCGTCGCTTCGCCGGCGACAGGGATTTACCCGCTGCTTCCCACCCAGCAGTATATATGGAATTTCCAGCAGCGTGCGGTGGATTCCACCATGTACAACATCTACGCTTTGTTCGCCCTGAAAGAATCCGTGGACTTGGAACGGCTTGGTTCGGCCCTTTCACAGGCGGTGCTTAGCCACAGGGCTTTGCTTACCCGCTTTGAAAAGATGGCGAATGGGGAGATTGTCCAGCGGATTGGTGATGTGAAAATTGGAGACGTAGTCATTCCGGTAGAACAAATTTCTGAAGCAGAATTTGTCAAGTTGAAAGATGCCCTGGTTTGTCCCTTCGACTTGCTTAAGGACAGGCTTTTCCGCATCAGGATTTTCAAGACCGAAAAGGGATCGTTCCTCTTTACCGATTTCCATCACATCGTTTTTGACGGAACCTCCATCCACGCATTTTTGCGGGATGTGGAAAGGCTTTATGCCGGCGGTAAACCAGAAGACGATGACTACGAGCAGATTTTGTCAAAGCGCCTAGATTTGCCCAGTTCTCCGGAATTCCGTGCCGCCCTGGAACGCTTTGATGCACTGTTCGGCACGGGAACGTGGGATTGTTGCCCCAAGACAGATTTTGAATCGTCGGATTTGTCCGAAGATATAATGATTTCGGAACTGGACCTTGAACGCACAAGGTTGGAGAACTTCTGTGTCCAGGTCAAGATCGGCCTAAGCGCATTTTTCATCGCGGTCACCTTGAAGGCCATGGCCCGCTACAATCAGACCTGCAATGTCCTGATAAACTGGATTTACAGGGACAGGGACGATGTGCGGGAATCCAGGGCGGTGGGAGCCCTTTATTCTTCGCTTCCGGTGGGTGCCGATGCTTCGTTGGGGAATCTTGATTTTCTGCGGGAGGTCCACCGCCAGGTGCAGCAGAACATTGCCAATCCGACTTGCCAATACACTCTTTACAAGAATCAAAACCGGCCCCATGACAGCCTGTGCGTCCTTTATCAGGGGAACATCCGCAATGCGAGTGGGGGAAGTTCCCTCATTAAGCGTAGGCTTGAAATCAAGCGCCCCAAAGCCAAAAATCAGAGCATCTTTGACCTGGAAATTTTGGACGCAAGAGATCGTTTTGCTCTCATGTTCGACTACGATAGCGACAGGTACAATCGGGCAAGCATCAAGTCGTTTATGGCCCTGTGGAAGTCACAGGCCCGCGAATTTGTTGAAAACGCGTCTTCTGGCGTGTGATTTTCCTCAATTTGCCAAACATTTCGGTGCTTTTGACGAATAAAAAAAGCAAAAATGTATTCTAGAGCACATTTGTGTGTGGGGCTTGTTTTAATTTGTGACAAATGTAAGAAAAAATTATACATTCTGAATAGAAGTTTAACGTCCTTGCACAAGACTAAGAAAATGAACTGTTTGCATAAATCCATCGCGTTATTGTGCGCAATGACCGTGGCCGTTTTGGCCGCAGAAGGGGAGGCATTACCTGCCCAGACGCCGCCTGCTGAAGAACCTGTTGCAGAAGCCGCTCAGGCCGATGCCGCCCCTGCAGAATCCGTAGGACCTGCCGCCGAAGCGGTTGTGGAACCTGCAGCTGAGACGCCGGCCCCTGCTGAATCCGTAGAACCCGCGCCTGCCGAGACACCTGTGGAAGCAACCGTCGAGGAACCTGCTCCGGCAGCTGCCCCGCAACCTGCGGTCGCAACGGCTCCTGTTGAATCTGCGAAGGCTCCTGCCGAGCCCCAGGACGGCGCACAGTCGGCCTCTATCTTTGTGCAGGACCCTGCGGTATTCCACCAGCGGGAGGCGGAACTTGAAAAATTGAAGAAATCGGTACAGGGCAAGAACGAAGGGCTGGATTCTCTTCTCTTGGAAGCGAGCCAAATTGCCAAGAAAAACGACCAGTGCGCAACCATTAGCATTAACGACGTGATGGGGGATGAGTGCTGGACTTTCTACCGGGTGGAACTCCCTGCCTTTGAAGAACGCTATATGCGGGTTACCGGCGAGGTCCGTCTTGGTCATATGGAAATGGCCCGTGGCCTGGAAGACCGCAAGTTGCAGATTGAGGCCTGCACAGAAGCCCTTTACAGTTTTGCCCAGAGCAAGGACCAGTTCTTGAACCTGCAGGGCGGCGTTTTCTTGGAACCCTTGAGTAACGGATTCCAGGCCAATTACGACTTTACCCTTCAATACGAGCCCAACCACCGCAAGCATTCCTTTGAAATCGCCCAGAAGTGGGGCGAGACCTGTCGCGAGATGGTGGTCCGCCAGGATGGGGAGGGCTTTGCTCCTTTCTTCCTGGAAAAACTCCAGGCGTTGAATGCCGAACTTGCCAAGAACGGCTCCCTGGCGGTTTACAAGACTGACACTACCGCAGCTCCGGTGATTTACATGGATATTGCGAGGCCGGTGCGCAGCGCCTACTACCTGAACGGGGTCAAGTTGTTCCACAGCCGTATTAGTGGCGGTCCTGCAAGCGAGAGTAATGTCCGTATCAAGTTTGAGAAGGGGCGTGTCAGTGTCGATGGTGAACCCGTGGTCATGAAACGGGGCAAGCCTCAGACCTTCAAGGGTTCCGTGGAGTACAAGGAAAAGGCCACCTCCATGAATGGTCGCTGGATTTGGGAAAACCAGGGCAATAACGACGGAGTGGACTTTGGACCCGAAGAAGACGAGGCTGTTCTGGACAGCATCTACGCGGCAGAACAGGCCGCGAAGGTTGCCGAACTGGAAAAACGCCGGGGTGCTCATATTTCGCCTTGGGTAGGTATCACTGCGGCCTTTGCCCAGTTTAGCGACAAGAACTACAAGGCCTTTGAGTTGGACGAAAATGCGCTGATGATTATGCCTGACCTGGTGGCGACCCTAAGGCTTGCTTATGGTTTGGGCGACTTGGGCGAGAGCCGTATTTCTCTAGGTGCCGGCGTCTATGTGGGTGCAGGCCTTGGAGATGGAAAACTCCAGCGCGTTTATGTGGCTCCTGTGGGGCAGCTCCATTTTGATTACAACAACTTCGGCTTGCGTGAAACTGCCATTATCGCCATTCCCGAAAGCGATTCCGAGGAATGGATGCAGTTCCGCACGGGCCTTTTCTACAGCTTTGGGAACCTGGGTATAGAGTTGGGACATGACTTTGTGACGAACCTTGGGCAGGGCGGCTATATCACGCTGTTCTGGGAACTATAGGGGGTGACTATGAAGAATTTAACAGTGTATCATTCTGAGCGTAGCAAAGCGAAGTCGAAGAATCTTTTACTGATGTCCGCGCTTTCCCTCCTGCTCTTGTCTGGTTGCACCCTTTACGACAACTACGACATCGACCTGATGAACGGTGGTGCCGCCTCTATCGAAAGTAGTTCCGCCGAAGAGGAATCTTCTAGTTCCACCGATGAAAACGGAGTTTCGTCGTCAAGTTTTGCGGAAGAATCTTCTAGTTCAGCTGAAGAGAAAGACGCTTCTTGTGACGGTATGGAACGGGGTGGAGTGACTTATGCTACCGTGGTTATTCATGAGAATTGCTGGATGGCGGAGAACCTAAATTACGAACCTGCAGCGGGACACTCTATGTGCTTTGATGATGATCCTGCAAATTGTGAGACATACGGAAGGCTTTACGACTATCCCGCTGCTGAACAGGCCTGCCCAACGGGATGGCGTTTGCCGACCTCTGCGGATTATATTGACTTGCAGACCTACTCAGCCTCTCCAGCAGAAGAAGCGGGAGCTCATTTCAAGACCACCACGGGCTGGATTGGTGAGAACGGGGACAACAAGCTGAAATTCTCGGCCTTGCCGGGAGGATTTTGTGACAGCGGTGATTGTCTTTTTGTAGGTAAGGTCGGTTACTGGTGGACCAAGACTGAAAGTGTGATGGGAGAACATATGAGTTTGTACCTGAACGGAGATAGACAGGACTTTTCGCCCTCGCTTCCTCAGGATGACGAATCGTTTTTGTCGGTGCGTTGTATAAAGGACAAGTAACATGAGATACACCGTATGTCTGACCTTGTTGGCTTTGTTGTTGGTATCGTGTAGTGATACCGACCTTGGTGACGACATTAACGGCAATAATACCCTTGCTGTTTATTCTACGATAGAAGATTTGCCTCCTTGCACCATCAAGAATGAGGGTGAACAGCTGTTCGTCAAGTCTGAAGGCATTATCCGCGTCTGCGCCGATGAGAAATGGTTTGCTACCATGGAGCGAGGTGGTGGTTGTAGTACCGAGATGTTGAAAGACAGTTCTGGCCTCAAGATTGTTTGTAACGGTGATTCCGTTGGTGTGGTGCTTAACGGTAAGAACGGTTCTAACGGTAAGAATGGAATCCTTCCGGATTCATCAGAAAATGACGATATTGTCTTGGATTCCGAAAAAGTGGCTACTTCTTTGGAAGGGGTTAGCGGCTATTCTCAGAAAGGACCTTTTATCAATGGCTCCAAGGTGACCGTTATTGAACTGGAAAGTGGCCGTACCCTGAACCAGACGGGAAACACCTTTGAATCCAAGATTCAGAGCGATGACGGACAGTTCAAGCTGAATGCCCGCATGATGGTGAGCCAGTACGTGGAACTCCACGCAGAAGGATACTACAGAAACGAAGTTTCTGGCGGAAATTCTGAAGCTCCTTTGACTCTTTATGCACTGACCGACGTGAGAAAAAGGGATGGCGGCATCGTAAACATCAACCTGCTGACTCACTTGGAATACCACCGTGTTGTCTATCTGGTAAAAAACAAGAAGATGAAGGTGGCCGCGGCGAAGGATTCTGCCGAAAAGGAAATCTTTGGCCTACTGAACATCAATTCCAAGGATTTCTTTAGCTCCGAGGATCTGAACATTGCCGGCTCCAGCGAAGGAGATGCGGCACTTTTGGCATTTTCGGTAATGTTCCAGGGAAATCGTGAAGTCGCCGACCTGACAAAACTTTTGACAGATGTTGCCACCGACATTGAAAAGGATGGTTCCTGGGACGATGTTTCTGCCAAGGCGAAAATTGCAGACTGGGCAGAAAATGCCGATGCCACGGGTAGGCTCGAAACGATACGTGCCAATGTGGAAGATTGGGGCCTGTCATCAATGGTGCCGAATTTCGAGAAGTATATCCGTTCCTTCTGGACCAAGGAATATGGCCTACCGACGTGCGATAAGGACAATGTTGATACGCTTGTTGCGGCAGGTGCTAAACGTCTTGCTGGTTCAAAGGACCGTTATGTCTGCGTTGATTCTGCAAAAGTGGGCTACATGTGGCGCAGGGCAACGGATTTGGAGAAGGATACCTACGGCTGGGCGGCAGGAACTGACGGGCAGATCAAGAATGGTGACATAAATACGGCAGTCAGGTATGTCTATGATGCCGCCGTAGAAAAATGGCGTGAGATGACGGAGTTGGAAAATATTTATGGATTTTGCAATGAAGGTGTAGAATCTGACTCTGCTGCAAGTGTAAAGCCGAACAAGTCCGACAAGATAGGGAATGAATATTACCCCTATGTGGTGTGCACAAATCGTCATTGGGAAGGGTGCAGTGCCTACTATGCGGACACGCGAAAATATCCAAGCGAGGCTTCCGATGGATTGGTACGCCGAGGCGATTATACTACCAACACTTATGTTTATGAAACGGACCTTGGATTCTGGCGTGTTGGCTGGGCTGAAGAAGGGGAACTTGGCCAGGGCTGTACCGCTTCGAAGTATGGTCAGGTTGTTCATTTTATCCCTGATTATACGGATGCCGATTTCTATTATTCTTGCAGATCCGATTCTTTCCTTGTGGATTATGGATTCTTCAAGGGGTATGAATACTATAAGCCTGAGCAGAATGTCAATGGCCTTGCCAGTGATGACGAACATTGGGTTCAGACGCAGTTCCGCTGGCACGAGGATAACTACGAGGTAGGGGAGAACACCTTTACAGATGGCGCCCCATGTAATGACGGTGATATGATGCAGGGGCTTAAAACGAAAGATTCCTATTTTGTTTGCGATGGGGGCTTTTGGCGTGCGGCGACTATACAAGAGGAAATTGCTACCGAATCTTGTACAAAGAATGGCCTTGGGTTTATATATAAGGATAGCATAACTTGTGAGGCGGGAGAGTGGCATTTGACGAGTGCTTATGACTATTCTCCAGCACAGGTTCGTGAAAGGTTTTTTAATACGGCTTCCGTTCCTAGCGGTATAGAATTGGGGATTCTTCATGATGACCGTGATGGTCGGGATTATCGAACGATTAAGGTGAATATTAGGTTATGTCACACGAATATGGAACCTGAGTTTATTGAATGGATGGCAGAAAACTTGAATTTTGTAGAAGATGATGATTATCCGCATTTGAAAGGACATAATGCTTGCTATAAAAATGATTCCTTGAACTGTCTAAAGAGTGGGCGTTTTTATACATGGGCCGCCGCTATGAATATAAATGACAAATGGAATAACGGTGTGGCAGCAAATGCTCATTTGGTAGATGAGCAACATAAAGGTGTGTGTCCGGAAGGGTGGCATGTGCCGACTGAGACTGAATGGAGTAGAACGATGTATTATTTGAATTCTAAAGCGACTGATTGTTCCGAGAATTATAATGTGGGTATCTATCCAGTGTGGTCACATATTATACCAAAACAGGCTGTATATTGGGATGGCTCCAATGATTTTGGCTTCAACGCTCTTTATGTAGGTGGGTATTATTATTTTGATGCGAATGATTTGTCTATGCCGGATGAATCACATTGGATTGGGTGGTGGTCATCGAATGAATCGGATGATATCGCATCAAGAGGAAAAGTTATAGATGCTAGAAAAGATTATGTTGAAGTGTCAACGGAACAAAAAAAACATGGTTTACCCGTGCGTTGTGTCAGGAATCATAATCTAACCCTAGACTAGTTTCTGTGAATTGATGTGTAAACATATTTTTTTGAATTGATGGACATGATGAAAGGGATAAAGTTTTTATTTGCATTTTTGCTAGTGGCTCTCGCCCTTACAGCCTGTAAGGACGAGTCGGCTCCGAAGTCCGCTCCCAAGGACGTGGCGGCAAGTGCTCCTGCTGAAGAGGCTGTTCCTGAAAACGCTCTCTTGAAGGCGAAGGTCCGTAGTGTCATCGGCACGGTGGAACGGGAAAAGTCTGATTCCTGGACGCAACTCAGGGTTGGTAAAACTGTGGTGGAAAACGATCACGTGCGAACAGCCCTAGAATCGGAACTGATTGTGAACATGACCGACGGTTCTGCCCTCAGGGTTCCCGAAAGTTCCAACGTCACCTTCCAGGCGGAGCTTCAGGACAACGTGAAGAAGCTCATATTCCTGGACATCCATTCGGGCAAGGTCCATTTCGACATCCAGAAACAGGAACAGGCGGAAATCTACTTCAAGACGGGGACGGCTACGGTAGCCATTCGCGGTACGGCTGGTTTTGTGGGGGAGGTCCAGGGCAAGACGGTGGCCTCCTTGAAAGAGGGTAAGGTGGAAGTGACAACTCCCAAGGGTAAAGCGACATCCATCGTCAAGAACCAGACGATTTTGGTGGATGACCAAGGGGATTCCAAGGTGCTGAAGTTGGAATCTTCGGGTACGGAAGCCCTGGCTGTAGCCATCGATTCCATCGCCAAGGCCGAAGACGGCGGTGCCGCCCTGAATACGGAAATTCTTGAAAAGTCCATGAACACCTTCGACAAGTCCTATGGTGAACGCCAGCGGAACTTCGAAAAGAATCTACAGTTCAAGGCAACGGTCATTGGCGACAGTGTCTTTGTGCCCAGCGTGACATTGCAGGCCCGCGTAACTCCAGGAACCATTGTGACGGTGTGGGGTGAGCGCGATACCGTTCCCGAAAACGGCATTTACCAGAAAAACCTTACCTGGGGAGATTCCGCCTACGGTACCAAGAGGTTTTTGGTGGGCTGTAGTGACGGCGACGTGGAACTGCCCTGCTTCATGTGGGTCACGGAATACGCACCCATGCCTGCGCTCGGTCCTGAAGCGTCAGCGGAGGCACAGGATACAACGGCGGCCAAGTCTACCGAACATGACACGAACGCTGCTGCCGACGGCAAAGACCTGAATCTCAAGGTTTCTGTGGCTGGCGGTCGCAATGAGCGGGTCCATTTGGACTTGCCCGCAACGGAGCTCTCTACCAATTTGAAGTTTAACTTGGCTGGTATTACGGCGGGTGATCTGGGACAGCTCAAGTCCTTGGTGGTGCTGCGTAACGGCAAGCCTTTCAAAACATTTGATGCAAACGACTTGACAAGCCTTGCCTACGAGGTGCCTGTGACCATCGAACGTAACAAGATCGCAGATTTCGAGGTGGTAGCGACCCTCAAGAACGGCAAGAATTTCAGGGCGAAAAAGACCTACGAAGTTTACTGCATGGTGGCTAACCACCCCGGTGGAAAGGCCAGAAATTCCATTGTGCCGCCTGACCAGGAATACGAACGCCTCAAGCAGAGCGGAGGCATAACGCATGAGTAATCCTCCCTGTGTCATCCTGAGCGAAGTGCGAAGCACGTAGTCGAAGGATCTGGAAAAGTTTAAAAAGAAGGAACGAGAATATGAAAAAACTGTTGCTCATTTCGATTTCTGCGGCACTCCTTGCGGCCTGCGCCAGCAACCCTCCCGTAGATAATGACCCTGCCCGTGCCCGCGCTAAGCAGGGCTATGCAGACCTGAACCAGGAAACGGTAAACTATCCCAAGTCTTCTGCTTCTGCAGAGACCGCGGTGGCAGAACCTGCAGCTGCACCTTCCATTCAGGTTTCCAACGCGACCTTCAAGACAACGCCCACTGTGCTTGTGTCTCCCGCCATTTCGGGCAAGATGGCCGGTTCCATTGACGTGATTCGACGGAATCCTCTGGCAAAAACCGCCATGGAAGTGATTAACGCCTACCTGACTAGCCGGGGCTATACCGTTGTAAGTCTTGAAAGTCAGGCCCAGTTGGACGAGGTGGTGCAACTCCAGAACGACATCGCCGGAAATGACGAAGACCTTTCCTATGTGGCGGGGCTTTCTGTAGGTGCGGACATCAACATCACTTATGCCGGGAGCATCCAGGAAAAGGACATCGTTATCGACCTGAATGCCAGCGAGGCCTCTACGGCGAACCTGTTGGCCAGCGAATCTGTGCGCTTGCCGAACAATGGCGACGATTCCCAGCGGGCCTTGGTGCAAAAGGCCATGGAGCAGGCCATTGTATCTCTCGAAAACAAGGTTCGCGACCGCATTGCTGCTGAACTGGAAAAGGGCGTGCAATACAAGGTGGTGGCCCACCTGACCGGGGAATTCACCGACGATCAGGCCGAAGAGATTTCCAACATCGTCTCCCTGCAGGTCCGCAAGAAATTTAACAAGATGCAGGTGGTTTCCATGAGCCGTAACACCTACGACCTGATGGTCTATGTGGACCCCGACAAATACGAGGACGCCCAGATGGTCTATGGGGAATTCGTGGAATCCCTTTCGGGCCTTGCCAAGGTCCGCAAGCAGAACATCACCAAGAAGCTGATTATTATGGAAATCCAGTAGTAAATTCGGAATTCGGATTTCGGAATTCGGAAATTGTATATGAATATGACGAAATTTCTTTTTGCAGTAATGCTTACGGCCTCTCTTTCCCTTGCCGCAAACTTGGTCACCTATACTGCCACCTCTAACGTGTCTCAGAAGGATGCCGACAAGAAGGCCCTGGAAGGGGCGGCCATGCAGATAGGCGCCAAGGTGGATTCCAAGATGGAAACCCGCGTCTCAGAAAAGGCGGACGGTTCCATCGAAAAGACCACGGACAGTAAAAAGTCTGTTTCCACGAATGTTCTGTTGAAAGGGGCCAAGATTGTTCCTGGCCCTAAGCAGAATGGTATGTTTCAGTCAACGGTGACGGTGGATTTGGACCAGTTGGCTTCCAAGATTTTGTTGGACTTGAACCAGATAAAGGTCCAGATGAAGTCTAAGGATTCCCTGATTCGCCTGGACATGCTGGACCGTGATTACCGCAAGATGGAAGCGGACATGATCCAGCTGGAAAAGCTGGCGGGTCAGTATAACGACCAGCTGGAAGCCCTTTCCTTTGTGCAGGCCGTTCCTAAGGAGTTGCAGCTGGAAACCACCATGGGAGAGCTGACGGAATTCTTGATTTCGTCCATGCAGACCGTGAAACTTGAAACCGAAGAAAAAGACGGCAGTTTGCGTGTAGTAGTGTCCGATTTTGCAGGTCTTATCGCCAATTTCCCTGTGGCCTTGACCCAGGATGGCAAGAATGTGGCTGTGGCCAAGACGGATGCCAAGGGCGTGGTGAATTTCAACTTGAAAAAAATCAAGAATCTTAAGCCCAGCGGCGATGTGACCGTCCATGCCGACATGAACTTCAAGTTTGTGCGACAGTCGGCACTCCAGAATGTGAACGTGACCTATGGTGCCCCAAAGACAGGAGTGGCTTACCGTCTTTCTTGCAAGGGAACTGCCGCCGAATGTGGGGCCCTTCAGAAATTTTTGACGGATGCGGGCCTTACCATCGCCGATCAGGCCGGGCTACCGGAACTTTCCGTTACGCTGGAATTCAGTGATAAGGACAATTCCGCAAAAACTCTTACTACCTCACGGGCAACGGTGAAGTTCAGTTGTGCAAGCAAAGAGCTGGTGGAACAGCCCCAGGGCGTGGGCCGCGATGCCGAAACCGCTCACGTGAAGGCTATATCTAAACTTTCCGCTTTCAAGATTTTGGGAACTTTCGCTTCTGAGAAATAGTTTTATATGGAAACTCCGATGACTGATGATGAAAAATTCATGCGCATGGCGCTTCGCGAGGCGGAGCGCGCCTTTGACGAGGGGGAAATCCCCATCGGTTGCGTCATTGTGAAGGACGGTGTGGTTATAGGGAAGGGCCACAACCAGGTGGAAATGTTGAAAGACGCTACTGCTCATGCGGAAATACTGGCTGTTGGGACCGCATCAAGTAAATTAGATAACTGGCGCCTGGATGGTGCTACTTTGTATGTAACACTGGAGCCGTGCCCCATGTGTGCGGGTGCCATCTTGAACAGTCGCGTTTCACGGGTGGTGTACGGTTCGCCGGACACCCGGTTCGGCGGTTGCGGCACCACGGTGGATGTGATTTCGGGGAACGCCCTGAAACGGGAGGTCCAGGTGTCTGGGGGCCTGCTTGCCGACGAGTGCCTGGGCCTTTTGAAGGCTTTTTTCCAGAAAATGCGCCTGGAGAAAGGTGATAGCGGCAATAAGGGTACGGGGCCTTCGGCTCAGTTATGAGTTCTGAGTTTCTGGTTCTGAGTTTTCGCGTAATAAATGATAGTGTAGACGCCTAGAAACCCAAATTTCTAGCAACTAGTAACTTGCCCGCAGGGCGTAACTAGTAACTATTTGCTACATTCATGATATGAATTTTGTAAAGTTTTCGGTCCTGTCCACGGTGCTCCTGTGGCTCTGTTCTTGCGATAGCAATAGCGTTTCTTTGGCGTTCAATACCCAGAACGCCCCGGTCCAGAAATTCACCTTGGAAGCGAGTCTCAACGTGTTCGCTCCTGAGGATTCCACCCATGAGGCTCCCGAGTCCATGGAGACCCGCCTGAATGCCCAGTCCACCCTGAGCCAGACGGTGGCATTCGACAACGGTTCTGCCCGTTTCGAGATGAAAATAGATACGGTGGACTACAAGAGCGATAAACGTTCGGTGGAAGAGTTCCGCTACATTGAAAAGTACCTGGCGTCCCAGCATTTCCAGTTCAAGATGATGGGTGACGGTTCCATGAGCGACCCCTCCGTAGAGGATCAGGCCCTGCAACCGGGTACCGAGGAACTGAACCTGATGAAGGTGTTCATGAAAATCCAGCCCGTGCTGCCCGGCAGCCCCGTGAAACTGGGAGACGTGTGGGAGCGTTCCGTGGAGATTCCGGGTAACGGCGCAATGACAACTGTTTACAAGGCCTTCAAACTTGAGGATGTATTCGTGCATGACGGCGTGCAGATGGCGAAAATCGGCATGAACATCAAGTACAAGGAAATTCCGGACACCACCGCCAACGTGCGCATGGAGAGCAAGGGCTTTATCGTGGGTTCGGGTTCTATCCTGTTCGACATCACCCACGGGGTGGTGCAGTCCGGCAATCTGGAGATTTCGGGACACATCGACGTGAACGACGTGATTGCCGCACAGTTATTGCCCAACATGCATATTATCCAGAAAATCAAGCTGAGGGGTGAAATTGACCAGGCTAAGTAACATAGTCCTGCCGCTCCTTTCGGCGTTCGTGGCGGCCCTGGCGGGGGAGATGCCGTTTCCGCAAGTGGAAAATGGCAAGCTCCTTTTGCAGGAGAAAGACAGCCCCTATATCTTGGAGCAGGGCGTGGTGCTGTCGTCTTCGGATACTTTTGCCGTGGAACCTGGGGTCACGGTCCTTATGGGCGAATACGCCAAGCTGATGCTCCGGGGCCCGGTGGACATCCGGGGTACAGAGGCCAAGCCTATCGTGTTCAGGAGCGCGGACTCCAGCGAGAGCTGGAACGGCCTGCATATCATTTCGGGAAACGGTTCTTTTGAAATCAAGAACCTGATGGTAGAAAACGCCTTCCGCAATTCCGTGTTCCGCACCCGTGGGGTTTTCGAGAACGTGCGTTTTGTGAACAACTACTACGGCCTGTGGGTAGATGACGTGCCCGAGCTTGTATTGTCCCATTGCGATTTCAACCGGAACCGGTTTGCCCTTTCTGTCCGGGGTGGCAAGGTGATATCCTTGGACAGCAAGATTTACAACAATGTCTACGGCCTGTTCCTTGAAGCTGGCGGGGATTTCCAGGGTGATTTGGCTCTGATCAAGGGCAATCTGGAATCCGATGTGCGCAAGGAATCCGAAGAGCTGGCGGGCAGCCGCAAGCGGGTGAGCCGTAGCGTATGGCAGAGGATTGAAACGGGATTTTAAGGGGTAGCCAGTGGAAGATTCTTTTCGCCGCTCCATTCGCAAGATGACGGGGACAAGTATGCACTTGTCGGTGCATGCCGATCACCCTGCCATGGTGGCGACCCTTTCACAGTCCATGATGGTGACCTGGTCCATTGTGCTTTTCGAGCACCTGGACGCCCTTTTGAACAATAGGGAAGAGGCGGTTTCCAGCTCCGAACTGATAAGCTACAGCGCCACGGCCTGGAAACTCTGCGAGTCTTCTTTCCCCCAGATTGTGGCCGATGCGAGCAAGCTTTACGACGAGTTCCGCGCCAAGTGGATGCAGCGTTTTTCTACCGACGAGGTTTTGCGCCTGCTTTTGGAGGGCGGGGACTTTTTGCACCACGACGAGAACGGCTGGTGCCTTGCGGTCAAGAACAACAAGCAAGACATCAACGCCTTTTATTCGGCGACCATCCACCTGTTGGTAAGCGATGCCGAGCCTTTGTTTGTGCGTATGCATGGCCGCGTGATGCAGTTGCAGGAAAAGCTCTGCAAGTACTGGCACGGTGAGAGCGCCGTGGATGCGGTGAGCAAGCTCTTGCCCTGTCTGGAAGAGGGTCTCCGTGAAAAAGAGAATGCCTTGGTAACCTCTTTGCGCAGTTCCCTGAACACCCTGGCAAAAAAACGCTTTGCCGCCGCCTTCAATGTGAAGGGGGCGCCCAAGTATTACCGCACGGCGGCAGGCTGTGCCCGCAACGTGGGCAGGCTTTGGAATCCGCACTACGCCTACGAAAACGGCTTTTTGGCCTTTACCGATGATTTTTGCGATTACGCTCGGGGGCTTACGCTTCAAGTAATCGACTGGTACCGCGACAAGTGGTCCCTGTTTTTGCGCGGGTTCAACCGCGGTCAGTTAAATTTATTTGAAACAAAAGGTGAACGATGAAGAACGCTTTCAATTCCATTCTCCTGCTTACCCTGGTGGGCATTGGTGCCCTCGCCTGCGGAGCCATGTACTTTGGCGCTCCGCTGTTCGGCTGGATTATCATGGCCGCCATTTTCGTGGTGTTCCTGGCGGAGCAGTTCATGTCTATGGCCGCGGCCCGCAAGATTAGCGCCGAAGAGGAACAGATTGCCGCCTGCGAAAGCGGCAGGGGTTTCAGGGTGAGCGGCGACGGCGTGGTGGCTCGCCGCCTGGAGATGGCCCGCCATCTGGTAGAGAAGGGTATCCGAATTGATTCGCCTATCGCCTACGAGGTTCTTTCTAACAGTACGGGCCTGCCCGCCCCACGCAGTTCCAGCGGTACGGTGATTTTGCTCGGCCTGATGGGTACGTTCTTTGGCCTTATGTATTCTGTGGCGACAGCCGGCGGTGCTATCGATAACTCTACGACTCAAGGCACTCTTGATACCATCCAGGTGCTGTTCCAGAACATGAAGGGCATTTTCGGGACCAGCCTTTGCGGTCTCTTTGCGGCCTTGGTGCTGAACGCGAGCCGAAGTCTGCTGCTCAGTGCCCGGGAGCGTTTCTTGGCCCGCCTGGACAGCCTCACTCTTGAATTGCAGGGCGAAGATGCCGCCGCTTCTGCAACGGATATGGAAAAGACGGAACTGGAACGCCTGTTCCAGTCTGTAGAGAAGAATCTGTCAGCCGTGGCCGCCTCTGTGCAGCAGGGGCTAAACTCTGTGGTGGCAAAGGTCGGGGAAGATCTTTCCCGGACTATGGATACCTTGGGTAGCTCCGTGTCCAACTCCATGAATTCCGTTTCTGCGAAATTGGACGAAAAGCTTGGCGCTGTGGCCAGCACAACTGAAAAAGCAATGGGCTCGATTTCTACCAAGCTGGACGAAAAACTTGGTGCCGTAGCCTCTGTTACTGAAAACGCCATGAACGCTTCTTCGAAGAATATTGCAAGTGCCGTGGCCGACCAGGTAAAACAGTCTTCGGAACAGTGGAAGACCTTTATGGACAAACTTTCGACAGAAGCCTCTGCCGGAGTGCAGTCCCAGAAAGAGGGCCTGGAAACCCTCAAGATGGTGGCGCTCCAGGTGGCCGAGAAGGCCCAGGCGGGTTCCGCCGAACTCAGCAAGTCCGTTTCTGAAAAACTATCGGCTCTCTCTTCCGACATTCTGGGTGCCTTCCAGAAACTTTCGGAATCTTCTGCCGTGCTGCTTGAGGCCCAGAAGGCCCTTACCGAAAGCATCGACAACCGGGTGGTGAAGGAGAAGGAAGCTACCGACGCCCTGGGTGGAAACCTGGTGGAGACCGCCGAACTGATGCGGGTGAACCAGAGTGAACTCAGCGCCAACCTGGAAATGCTCCGCGCAGGCTTGGAAACCATTCTGGAAAAGCTTTCTGGCGACACCGCCGAGCACGAGGAAGAAGACAACTTTGTGGAACACCTGAACCAGTCCTTGGAAGCTTTCCACGAACGTGCCTCCGAAGTGCTTATGGAAAACGCCGTCAAGACCCAGGAAATCTTGCTGGAAGTCATGGAACAAGTCCAGCGTGCAAACCACAAGGCCGAGCAGCCTAAGGTGGAGGGCTAGTAGATGGGATTTCGTCGCGAAGACAATCACAATCCCTGGATGGCCTACACGGACCTGGGCGTGGCCCTGGTGTCCTTGTTTATCCTTGCCTTCGTGGCCATGGCCACGTTGAAGGAGCAGAAAGCGGAAGACCTGACCCGTACCGAAGAGGAAGTGCTCTCTTGCCAGGAGGAAATGCGAAAGATTGCGGCGGAACGCAATGCGCTCCTTTCCCAGAGCCTCAAGTCATCTATCGAGCAGGGGCTTATCGCTCTCGAAGACGGCAAGATCCAGATTCAGGCCAGTTTCCTTTTCCCCATTAACGGGGCGAACCTGACTGCCGAAGGTATCAAGGTCATTGAAGGAATCAGCAAGGGACTTTTAGACGCCATGGCTCCGGGCGATGTAATCATGGTGAGCGGTTTTACCGACGACTTGCCGGTGAAAAACTCTCCGAATTTTTCTAACTGGAACCTTTCTACGGAACGTGCGGTGAGCGTGGTCAAGGCACTTGTGGCCCAGGGGTTCCCGCCGGAGCGCCTCTTTGCGGCAGGCTTTGGCGAGCACCAGCCCAAGTATCCTAACGACAGCGAGGAACACCGCAGCCTGAACCGCCGTGTGGAAATCGGCGTGACCCCGCTCCAGATGACAGAAAAGAAGTAGAGATTGGTCGGTAAAACATGCAGGAACGTCTAGACACAATCCGCCAGAACATGGATGCTCTCCGCAAGAGCGGAAAGTTCCCCCATTGGCGTATGGTCTATGCGGAAAACCTGCTTTCCCGTGCCCAGGACTATTTGGCCATAGACCGCACTTCCGAGGCGGGAATCGTGCTGGACAAGCTAGATCGTTGGCTTTCGGCCCATAAGATTCGAGAAAACAGGGTTGCCGAAAATGCAGCCGCTCCTATGTGCTTTTGGGGCAGGGATTTTCTGGAAAAGACAATTGCCCAGATTCGGGGTACTCTCGCTGCCAAGGGTATGCTGGTGCCGCCCATGGAGCGTGAATCCATCGGTCGTCGTCTGAAATTGGCGGAGCAGTCCATAGCTGCTGGAAATTTCCAGGAGGCTTACGAAGAACTGCTGGCCCTGCGTAGCTCCCTCATTACCCGACTCCGTCGTAGTTTCCGTGCCCGCGTTTCGGCGGCACAGGCCTACAGGAGCGGCGCGTTGCCCGAGGGTTCGCTGGTCGGACCTTATAACGCCCAGCATACCCTGGAAGAGACGATGCATATCGTCGGAGAGCGGGATCCCATCTGGATTGAGGATTTCCTGGAAATTTATAACGAGCTGTTCCGCGTAGTGGAACGGCTGGTTCCTCAAGACAAGAAATAGTTTTTTATTTCACCACGATCAGCGGGCTGGTTTCGCTGAGTAGGTAGTTCCATTCTTCGCGGATTTTTTCGTATTCGCTGGGGTCGGCGTACAGGGCGAAGGTGGTCCACTTGATACCGGTCTCGCCGTTTGTAGCTTCAGCCTTTTCAAAGCTCACGTAGTCGGGAGCTCTGTTCAGGGGCTTAGGTCCCGTGATGTTTACGGACTTGCCGCTAGACGCCTTGACGCTCAGGTGGTAGCTGAACTGGGTCTCGTGAGGCATGCGGATGGGGTGGTGGCGCTTGGAGACCTTCGGGAGCTTGAAGAGGCTCCGTTCCCACACGTTGGGGAATCGTCCCTTGAGTTCGGAGGCGCCCTGACCGAAGTACCCTTTGGAGGCGTAGGTAGTCACGAGAATCAGGGGCTTGTTGAAGGCGTCCAGATTTTCGATGCGGATGTTTCCGATGCTTACGTCGGGCACTCCTTCGGAAAGGAAGTTTTCCATCAGTTGTTCCTGTTCCTTGGTTTCGCGACCGAAGAAACGGTTGCGGATGGAACTGGCAAACTTGCCCTGCAGGGTTACGGAGTCGCGGAATTCGCAGGCTCCGTTCTCGCCGATGAAAAGCCGGTGGTCTATGGCAATCTGGTGTTCCTGATTGTCTTCCAGGATGGGTGTGGTGACCACGTGGCTGTTGTCGCCGTCGATAATCAGGGCTACCTTGCCTTCCATGTCCAGGGGAACGGGGCGGTCGTTGCCCGTCTTGTCGGTGGCGTCCACCCACATTTCGCTGACCTTGTCCTGTTTGGGAATGTAGAGGATCATGTGGTTGAACTGCTGGATAGTGGGCAGGTGCTCAAAACCTTCTTCGGTGAGGTGGATGGCGGCGAGGTAACTCTTGACTCCGATGGCCGCAAGCATTTCCTTGAGCAGGAGGGCCATGTCCTTGCAGTCGCCACGACGCTCCTTGAGCGTCACTTCGGCGGTCTGTGGAATCAGGCTGTGACCGCCGAAGCGGACATCGCGGTAGCGGATGTCGTGGCGCACGAACCGAACGATGGCCTTTACGGCCTCGTCGCCGATTTTGTTCCCCCGGACTTCGAAGGCTTTTTCCCGCACGCTGACGGCTTGCTTGAACTGGTGCTGTATCAGGTTCTGGTAGTCGTCGCCCACGTCTTTCCATTCCTGCTTGCCCGTAAGCATCAGGCCCGAACCGAAGTCGCGATAGACGGGCATGTACATTTCCTTGCGGACCACCACGGGATTCTCGATTTTCCATTCCCGACCGCCCTGGATGTTGTTCCGTTCCAGGGTGCCGTATTCTTCGGTAGTAAAGCGGCTGGTGTCGGCGTAGATGCGGAAAATGGACTCTCCTACGGGAATATCCCGGCTGCTCACGTAATCGGTGTAGGGAATCATGCCCTTGGTCTCGATGGCGGTTCGGCTGAACTGCAGGTATATAAAATCACCGGGAGCCAGTTCCTGCAAGGGGAAGTGTGCCGTCTGGGATTCGTTTCCGCCGCCAATCTCTGTGGCGTAGGTAATGTAGGCTCCGGAGAGGCTCGCCTTCTGCTTCAAGGTCCAGGTGGAGTCATAGACTTCAAGGGCGTTTAGGTAAATACGGTCGTAACCCGGCAAAAAGTCGAAGGTGAATTCCCTGTAGATGGCGGCCCCGCGAATGTCCAGGATTTCCATGAGCATCTCTTCGCTCCGGACCCAGGGTTCATTCTTTTCGGCTTTGAGCAGTTCCTTGCTGTAATGCACCACGGCGGGGAAGTCCCCTTCTACGGCGGCTTTCTTTGCGGTGGGCGAAAGCAGGCTCTTCAGGTCGTCGGTGCGCTTTTCGATGGGGGTGATTGGCTTTTGTAGGGTGCGGTTGTCCGCCTTGCCCAAAAAGGCCTTGGTGGCGCTGAGGAAACTCTTGGCGTCTTCGTTGTCGGGTTTTAGGGAGAGTGCCTTGGTCAGGGCCTTTTCCGCTTCCCGGTAGTTGCGGGAATAGAAAAGGATTTTCCCGTGCATGGTCCAAATCTTGTAGTCGTTCTGCGCCTTGGCGAGGGTCTCTTCGCTGATGGCACGGGCTTCTTCGTAACGGCCCAGGAACATCAGGGCATCCATCAGGGTTTCGCCCAGTTCCTTGCTCATGCCGAATCTTCCACGTACACCGTACAGGATATCCACCGCTTCGGCGTACTGGTCAAGCCCCATGTAGGTCTTGGCGAGGTAAACGCCAAGGCGGCTGCTGGGCTGGGTGTCGTAGAGCCTCTGCACCACGATCAGGGATTGGTGCCGCTGGCCAAGTCCCCACAGGGCGTCGCTCAGGTTGATGACGTATTCCGGGTTGTTGGGAGTGTACTGCAGGGCCCCTTCGGCACATTCGCGGGCCCGGCCGTAGTCGAATACCGCCTCGTACATTTCTCCCAGAATAGAAAGCAGCTTGCCGTTCTTGCGGACCAGTTCCATCTCGCTTTCGAAGTGGCTGATGCCAGGGCCATAGAGTTCCTTGAGCTGATAGACGAACCCGCAGTTGATCAGGTATAGGGGTTCTTCCGGGTCCATCTTGTTGGCCCGTTCGAAGTAACTGAGGGCCACCAGGGGCTGATCTTCCAGCAACCGCAAAATTCCCACCTGGCTCATGACGGCGGCGTTGAACTTGGCCTGCTTCTTGGCGGATTCGGCATCGCTGGCCTGTTCGGGCTTGGCTCCGACAGTTACTCCTTCGATGGCGTTGTCCATGACCTTGCCGTATTTCTTCTTGTTGATTCCCTGGGTCCAGGCTACGGCCAAAATCCCGCGGCCGTCTTCGTAGAAGAACCGGCCCTTGTAACTGAAGTCAAAGCGGTTCACTGTATGGGTGAGGGTGAACTCCTGAGCGTAACGGTCGCCAACCTTGACCCGCCTGCTTTCCATGCTAGGTTCGTTCGGGTCCACGCCAAGCCGCACCAGCAGTACCTTGAACAGGTCCTGGGAGGAAACCTCTTCGGCGGGCACGATGGCTCCGTAAATAAAGAAGGAAACGTCTTCGTCCTTGTTGGTGAGCACCAGGTCCGGGTCGTTGTTCTGCTTGGAAATGCCGTTCCAGAAATGCCAGAGGGTGTCCTTTACCGCCCAGCGGTAGCCCAGTGCCTCGGAGGTGTAGTCCTGCAGGTGCTCCGGAGAAAGCTCCGGGCCCTCTTCCCGCTGGATTTCTTTCAGTTCGAAACTGGCGAAAAATTCCCGCCATTCCTCTTTCAGGCCGCCTGCAGGGGGCAAGTTGTCCGAAGCCGAAAGGGTGAGGGTGTAGATGCGGTTTCCGCTTCCCGTGACAAGGCCTACCGCCTCGTAGGGTGTGTCGTAACGCTTGCCTACGATGTCGAAGAAGGCACCCGTGGCGCCGAAGGCCTCTTCGGGGTAGGTTTCGGCCAGGGTCGCCTTCTTGCCGCTGGACTCGAAACTCTGCATCTCGATGCGGGCCCGGTCCATCAGGTTCATGGGTTCGCCTTCGGCAAGGGTCACTTCCCGAAGCACCGCTCTCCGGCCGGTGCGGGCGTTGTAGAATTCGTAGGGGGCCCCGTCTTCGCCGCCGATCATGGACCAGTCGCCACCCGGATTCTTGAAACGGTAGCCCTTGGAGTCCAGGGCCGTGGCGCTTGCCGACCTATGTTCCGGGTCTCGTGTCTCGGATACCGCTGGTGCATCGTCGTAAAAGGCGTCTGTGGGGGCCGGTTTGGCCTTTCCGTCCGGTGCACTTTTGGGGCTTGTTTCGGTCAGGGGCTCTCCGTTACCGGCACAGGAGGCCAAAATCTGTAATAATAGAACAAGGCCTATGGACCAAAGGCTTCTTTTTAGGGGCTTCATATCTTTTTTAATGAATATTTTTTTCAAAACTACCTTACTTAAACGGTGTAATTTTAGTAAATTTGGAGCCAAGAACGCACTTACCTACTGGGTAGGTGGCATTTTCAACAACAAACAAAAAAGGATCCAATAATGGCTCTTAAACTCGGTATCAATGGTTTCGGCCGCATCGGCCGTATGGTGTTCCGCGCTGCTGTGGAAAACTTCTCCAAGGACATTCAGGTTGTCGGT